>OCVQ010000183.1_pt1 | contig 56048 bp, 68 predicted proteins | sample 1539061 | NCBI WGS metagenome assembly OCVQ01 (sample SAMEA3355526, study PRJEB22509) | marine metagenome | biome: marine; feature: river plume; material: water | place: USA | collected 2010-08-08 | depth 0.5 m | reverse complement strand
CGCCTTTCTTAAATTTTGCCATTTTGTTTTTCATTTCTCTTTGGTGTTAAAGGTTTCTTTCTTATAATTCTTGATACATTCTTCTTCCATCAACTCTACCATTTTAGAGTGGGAGATTTCTTCTCTTGCAAGTTGCCATTCCAACTTTCTTACAAATCCTTGCTTTAAGTATTTACCCATTGTCTTACCTTTCTTATACCTTAATATACGAAAAAAGGATTGGATTTCCAAGCCTTAATCGAAATTAATTTGCTAAAGAATTCCACATTTTGATAAACTCTTTTCTGGACAAATCAACGATGTTGAATTCTTTCCACAAGTAGATGTACTCACTGATTTTAATGTTACCAGCAGTGTATAAAGTCTTGCCATCTTCTGAGATGATACCAGCGTATTTGCTGTTGTGGTTCTTTAAAAACCTTTCATTGTCTCCGTCTTTCAACATTGCAATAAAATCAGAGGAGAATTTGAAAGCATTTTTAGCTGTTACTACTGACCAACCTTCACCGTAAGTCTCTTTAGTGTACTTATCAGCTTCGTACCCATTGTTGAAGTCTTTATCTTCAGTAATCGTCTTTGTCTCTTTGTTGTAAATTGTAAATGTAATCATAACCTTGATTTTTATTTCTTTAATACCTAAATATACGAAAAAAGGCTTGGGAATCCAAGCCTTAATCGAAATTATTTTCAAAAAGTTTTTATTTTTTATAAAGGTCTGGTATATAATCTGGATTTTGTTCCTTCTGTGATATAATATCTTTAATCCATTTTACTCTATCTCCAACTATAAGAGCATCTTTTCTACGGAACATTCCCGCACCTCCTCTAGAGTTTGCCTTTAACCATTTCAAATCTTTTTCTGAACGGTCTAACAAGTCCTGGAGGTCTTTAATTTCCATGTGCCATACGATTTTCAAAAATTCTGAATCGTTGGAACCACCATATTGACGGGTTATTACTTTTGCATCCATTTCATTTAAATGGCTGTTTGAGGTTAGCTTATTCTCAGCTAAGTATTTTCTCAAGTCAAAATTGTCTGCCATTGTGTATGTCTTTATGTATTAAATTAATTTATTATAAATATATGAAAAAAAAAAGTGAAATCGCCAAATTTAATTTTAAAAAACTACTCGCTACCTTTAGGCTGTATAATCATATCTCCCTTGTGTGGTATAACTTCGTAATTAGATGGTAACATATTTTTTATATAGGCCATATAAAGTTTAGCACGTCTTGTATCTCCTTTAAAGTTTTCGTCTGCGTGGTATTGTATGCTGGTACCCGGATGTTTTGATAGAAAATCTTTCACAATTTGAGTAACTGTGGACATTATTCTTAAAGGTACCTCTTCCCAGGTTAGTCTAACTCCACCATCATCATCCCCTTCTGTTGTATTAAATTGGAATAAGTAGAGCTCTTTTCCTTCGTCAGCAGCTCGTTGCGAGTGAAAAAATTCAGCAAAATACTCAGTACCCGAATCCGTTGTAAAAGTATATTCATACACAGGGGTACCCTTCCATATACCTCCCCAATCTGTTTTTGGATGAGCTTTCCATTTAAAAGCTTTAGCGGAAGCATCTCCAATTTCATCTAAAGAATCTGCTTCTGGGTAACAGTCACATCCATCATCATACCCTTCAGGTCCTTTATATGCTGGGGTATTCTTGGTAAGCTTATTCTCAGCTAAATACTTTCTTAAGTCAAAATTGTCTGCCATTGTGTATGCCTCTACATATATGTTATAAATATATGAAAAAAAAAATGAAATCGCCAAACTCTATTTCTTAATTTTTAGAACGATATTTTTCTACTAAAAGTGTATGATCTTTATTCGCGGTCACCATATAAACTATAACTTTTTAGAGGTTCAGGTTTAATCTCTACCTCTTTACTTCGTATAACATACAACTTACTACTTAAAGGAGCAAGTCTAAATTCAGCTTTCTCACCGGTTTTTTGAAACCATGCTTCCAAAGTTTCAGTAAGAGAATTATGTACTTTTGAATCGCCAACAAGCACCCAGCTATCACCAGGTGCTTGTCTATTTGCGATTAATTCACTAAATTCTTTAACTTCAGTCTTCATTACATCATACCTCCCATCATTGACATAGGGTCAATTTGGGCATTAGAATCGGTGTTTGGGCTATCTACTATAGTACATTCAGTTAATAGAATAGTACCTGCTACTGAGGCAGCATTTTCAAGTGCTGTACGAGTTACTTTAGCTGGGTCGATGATGCCTGCTTCTTTCATGTTAACGATAGATTCAGTTTTTAGATTATAACCATCCCAGTTAGTTTCACTAGTGATAAAATTCATAGCAAGCATTTTAGCCTTTACTTGATCATAACCCGCATTAGTAAGAATTTGTTCAAATGGTTTACCACAAGCCTGGTATACGATTTGTGGACCCATTTCACCTTGATTTTCAATGCCTTCACGAGCATAAAGTAAAGCAGCACCACCACCAGGTACAATACCTTCTTCAATAGCGGCTTTTGTTGCGTTGAGAGCGTCATCTACACGGTCCTTCTTTTCTTTCATTTCGGTTTCCGTGTTTCCACCAACGTGGATTATTGCCACTCCTCCGACGAATTTCGAGAGCCTTTCTTGGAGTTTTTCAACTTCGAACGGCGATCCTGCTTGTTCGATTTGTTGTTGAAGTGCTTCAATACGTGCTTCAATTCGTCCTGTTTCTCCTTTTCCATCTACAATTGTAGTTTGTTCTTTAGTTACAGTAATCGTACGTGCTTCACCGAACCAGTCCCAACTAAATTTATCGAGTTTCATACCTTTTTCCTTAGAGAATACTTCACCGCCAGTTAGGACAGCAATATCATCAAGGATAAGTTTACGACGATCTCCAAAATCAGGGGCTTTAACAGCGCACACGGCTAATGTTCCACGCATCTTGTTTACAACAAGTGTTGCGAGTGCTTCATTATCAATGTCTTCTGCAATGATAAGAAGAGGGCGACCAGTTCCGGAAACAGCTTCCAATACTGGGAGTAGATCTTTTACGGTTGTAAAACGTTGATCGGCGATAAGGATATATGGCTTATCCAATACTGCTGACATTGTTGAGTTGTTAGTTACAAAATAGGGGGATTTGTAACCACGATCGAATTGAAGACCCTCTACAGTTTCGAGATAAGTATCTCCTGATTTAGATTCTTCAATATAGACAACACCTTCACGACCTACTTTATTCATAGCTGAAGCGATAAGTTTACCTACTTCAGGATCATTGTTAGCAGAGATAGTAGCTACTTGTTCAAATTGTTCTTCAGATGAAATATCTTCAGAGTTTTCACGGATTGCTTCTACAATCTGTTTTACTGCTTTATCCATACCACGCTTAATCTCAACGGCATTAGCACCATTATTAAGGTGATTAAGGCCAGCTTTTACCATCTCACGAGCTAACAATGTTGAAGTTGTGGTTCCATCTCCAGCGTGATCAGCAGTCTTAATGGCTGCTTGTTTGACCATAGCTACACCTACCTCTTCTACAGGATTCTGTAGTGAAATAGATTTTGCTACTGTTACACCATCTTTGGTGGATTGGGGATAACCTTGCTCATTAGCAATTACTACGTTACGACCATTAGGTCCTAAAGTTGCTACAACCGCATCGGCTAATTTATCAATACCTGAGACAAGTTGTTTACGTGCTTCAGGGCCGAATTCTATAATTTTACTCATTTTTTAGGGCTTTTTTATCTTCTTCTGTTAATTCAGTTTGGGCGAGGATTTGCTCGGGGTTCAAGGTTTTCTTGATTTTAGCAAGAACCTCATTTTCTTTACCAATCCAATAAGTTTCACCTTCATATTCAAATTTAGTGAATCCCATTGTAGGGAGTACTACAATATCTCCAACTTTAAGTTGAGTTTCAATAAAACTTCCACCAAACCCAACGTGACCGGGGCCAACTCCTATTACCTCAGCTGTTTTATTAGTTTCATTTCCCAAATCAGGGACGACAATGTTACCATAACGAGTCTCTTCGATTTCGACTGGTTTAACGATAACGGCATTGTATAATGCTTCAATCATAATTTAATAATATTTTTAATTTCTTTTGCTTTACTTTCAAAACGCTCTACAAATTCACGAAGCGAGTTATAACTTTCAGATTTAGCATCATCACGAGCAATTGCTTCTAAACAACCCCCCAATGTGCTATAATGCCCTAGAGTATTTTGATACTCATGTCCTGCTTCTGAAAATGTTGATTTTTGGGCAATGTAACAATAATCATCTAATTGGATGTAATACGGTGATAATGCCGGATCTTTAATGAATCGTAAATTTGATTTACTCGGTTTTGCCATAACTATATTTATTTATGTTTCGGTGAATATACGAAAAAAATTGTGCTAGGACACGTTTATTTCCAGAACTTTTATTTAATTTTAATAGATTTTGGTTTGGATTCCTCAGAAATTGGAATGTGTAGTTTTAACAAACCATTTTCCATCTCAGCATTGATTTTGGAAAGATTAAATTTAGGGGAAATTTTATATCCTAAATCAAATGATTTTTTGGACAAACCATGGTAAATATACCCTGAATAATCTGTATCAGTTTCAGGTTTTTTATAACTAATTTTTAGCAAATCCCCTTCTACACTAATTAAAACATCTTCTTTAGTTAAGCCAGTACAAGCGACTTCGAAATGTAATCCTTCGTCGTTGTAAAAGATGTTAAGTGGGTGGGGCTGTTTTGAATTTAAGGCAGGGGCAAATTGTTGCTCTGCATCAAAGAAATTCCTGAATAGGATGTCGAACGGCGAACGCTCATGAAGTGTTAATGTACTCATATCATTTAAATTTGTGAGTGCCTAAGCTACTCGATTAATTAAAAACATAACGTTGTGCCCTAGCTACAATTTTACGTTTATTATACATATTAGATATCTTGTTTTCTTACCTGGTAGTATTCACTTTCCCAATTTTCTCCTTTAAACTCGAATTTAACCCAACCTTTAGTGTTAACTTTCATAATAGCTGATGTAGCATCCTTATTATTATTTAGGATGGTTTTAACCATAGCTGAATTAAATGGGAGTTTAGTTCCATAGGGAACATTTGTAAGGGTAGAATTGGGAACTTGATAGTCAATTTTGTTAGTGTGATTTGATGTATCGCCAAATGACATAACTAAAACATCCTCACCATCTAAATCTCTATCGATTTTAATAATTACGTTATCACTTTCAAGTGCGCTGTGAGCTTTGATAATAGCATTGATACTATCAGCTTCTAGAACACTTACAATCTCGTAATCACCTGAATCGGTTACTTTACCTACATCTTGGATTAGGAGAAGTTCTGATAGTGAAAAGTTAACAGTATAGTTCAAATCAGCAATAGTAAGTTTAGTAAATACTTTTTGTTGTTTTTCTAGACTTATAAATACTTCTCCACTAGTAATTCCCAATAGTTTATTTAATTTGGATGTATCATACACCGCAATTTCGCTGTTTTCTAGCGGGAAATTAGCGTGTTTAACGCATCCAATCATGTCCTTATTGGGCGATTGGAAGTCAATAGTTAGCGCGTTATCTTCAGTAGTCCATTTAACAGACTCTACTAAACCCCCTAAATAGTATTTACCGATAACTGATTGAAGTTCACTTTTATTTATCATATTAAAAACTAAAAATTAGATTTCGGTAGGGGTTGAGGTTCAAATCCCATCCTAAATCGTTATAAAACCCTTGTAATTTACTTTCCAAAATTGTCTCAAATGATTTATTTGTATCTGCGTATTGAGCCAACAATGTACGAATTTTCTCTGGGATATCAAAGTCTAGAAATGCTAAAGCATCAATTTTGTATGGATTATCTTTTAAGTAAATCCATTTAACCTTATCACCTTGAACAATTCGAGAGTGTTGTTTGTCTAATTTCCAAAACTTAAGTAAATCATTATACTTAATAGCTGCCTTTACAGGAGCAGGGGCACCTTGAGCTATAATGGAAAACATAGTCCCTGCTTGTGGTTTTGAAGCCACATACTTATCTAAAGTATTTACACGAGTAGGGTTACCTAAAATAGTAATGTCCATATCAGGTGAAAGCACTTCGGCTCTAAAGTTTTTAAGCAATTCATCAATTTCTTTTTGAGGAGCACCTTTAATTACTTTTTGAAGAACCATTTTAAAGAAATCACTAAAGATTTTAGGGAAATTGGCTTTCATAAATTCCAATCCCTTAATATCTAAATCATCAGTTGATACACCTTCTTTTTTAGTAATCCATTGAGCATAACGTCGAGTAGCTCTAAAATAACCAGCACGAATCATACATTCAGTTTTCATCTCAAATCTATGTTCTGGGATGTTGAATGCTTCGCGAGCTAAAGTATCATATGATTTAGTAATTAAATCTTGGTACTTGAGGGCGATTTTTTCGAGTGCTTCATCTCTTTCTTCCTCACCCATTTCATCAAAATTAGGGTAGAGATGCCTAAGCAGAGGTTCAGCGTTATAATAGTTAGAGTCTGTATCAACATAAACGCAATAGTTTGTATCGTCTTTATCAGCGATAAACCAAGGTGTACTTTCTAATTGAATCATTCTTCTTCGTGTTCAACTATTGCGGCTTCAATTTCACCTTTACTATTATAAATGTTTTCAGGGACTGAAATACGGAAATTGTTTTGGAGGAGACTAAAACGTCCACCTTGGCGGAGCATTTTACGGAAGAAATTTTCTTGGGTTTCTGTCCACTTTTCTCCAAGGGCAATTACTTCATCTTTAGTAAGAATTTTACCATTACATTCTATAGTAACCCCTCTTCTAATTGCTTGTTTTGTAATCATAATGTGATTTCGTTATTCATTACTTTGTTCATATGACGATTTGCAAATAATGCTGATTCTTGAATGATTCGTTGTCCACTGAGTGTAATCGATTCACTTAAAATTACATTACCATATCTAAAGCTACCAAGAGCAGTTGCACCATACAAGCTATTTAGCAAAATTTTCATTGTATGTTGCTTCAAGTGCATTTGTTCGCCTAGTGCTTTATTACCAGCTTTATAAGCTTTTTTCATTTGATTCTTATAAATGACTCGTTCTTCGAACCATTTAGAAAGAATAGTTTTCAATACAGAATCAAAATTGGTTCTATACATTACTCCGTTAGCTGAAATAGCTAGTTTTTCGGATTCAATTAAGTCAATCAAATCTTTAACTGTCATGGAAGCTGATCTGCGTTTAGCATTTTGAACTTCTAAATATTGTTCAGGGTCCATTTGCTTTAAATCATTTAGAGCATAACGACAATTAAAAATTTCTTTACCCTCAACTACTACCTTTTCATTTGGAATCATGATTCTACCTACTAATGTCTCTTTACCAATGTTTAAAGACATAATAATTGAAGGGTATAGTGATGTCAAATCTTCATCAAACATATATTTGAAGATACCTGCTGTAGGACAGAACAAATAACCACCTGCGTAGTTCTTTTTAGAAATAGGGTTTCTATCACGAGATGGGGGGATAATTCCTTTAGATAAAAGATAAGCTGAGATACCACCATCGTGAACCATACTATTTTTGTAAACGTCACTATAGTTAATTTTACCTTTATGGGCTAGGTTTTTAGTTAAAGATAGATATTGGAATTTTTCATCTAATGCTTTTAAGATTTCAACGTCTCGAAAGTTGTATTGAATGAATTTTTGAATATCCTCTTCAAATAAACGATCTAATGATCCTTCATATTCAATCTTATTTAGATTACAATATTTTTCTCCTAAAGCATCTAATTTAAAAGATGGTTCATCTCTAAAACTAAATTTTTTATGGAGTTTCATATAATCTAAAGACTCAACTCCAGCTAATTTTAACCAATCATCTTGACTCCACTTAGATATATCTTGGACTTTACCAATTTTAGATAATCGATTAGAATCTCTTTTACCTAATACATTCGAAATACGATAGTATAGGTAAGGAATATCGAAATAATCACTATTATAACCTACTAAAATATCAGGTTGAATTTCTTCTAAGCGTTTAATCCACAATTGAAGTAATTGCTTTTCACTACTACAAGGGATAATTTCTCGATTTTTAGCTTTAGTATGTTGTAATTGCTTTTTGTCATCTAAAATAAGAATAGCCCATTGATCCTCTTGCTTATCCCACCACGCAATTGAGGTAACAGGTTTTGGAGCGCTACGGATGTAATCTTCCGTAAGCGCTCCTCCCATTTCAATCTCAATATCAAAGAATATTTCTCGATGGGTTTTAGAAGGCGTATCATCATCTCCATATTTGTCAATTAGAAACCTTTGGTAGGGTTTCATATCGTGAAAATGTAATCGTGGGTTCTCCTTATCCCAATTAGTTGTTTTGCGTAGAGTCTCTCCGTTTAGTCCAGTGTAATCACCTTCCTTAACTTCTTCGAATGCTGGGTATTTCCATAGTAGGGTTTTATAACCATCATCCTCCCAAAGGTGAACTTTATATTCATTCTGTTCTTTGGTTCTTTCTACAAAACAATTTTTATAACCCATTAAAAGAACTTCTTAAGATCTGGACGGAAATAATTAATATTCTTCATTACCTTTCGGTCTCGACTACGATATACAATATACTTGTCACCAACCTGTTCCCAATGACAAGCTTCGCCTTGTTCTTTGGAACGAGTTTCAACAGTCTTTTCTGCCTCTTCTTGAGTAAAACAAGCTTTGGATAAATTCGACGCCTGTACTTCCATATAAGCGGGCCAAATTTTATCCTTAAGGCCATGAAGCATAGCACCGTTCCCAACGGATACATAAGCAATGTCACACAACGCATCCAAAACTTCAACGATGTTTCCTTCCTCGCAAGCTTGTTTATATTCTTCAAGCTCTTCAAGAACGAAATTGTATACGAATTCCCATTCGCCCCTATTTTCTGGTATAACTGGCTCATAATTGTTAGGTTTGTTCATTAGAGCGTTAAATTCTTCTACTTCACTAACAAATGGGACATACTCACCATTAAACTTTTCAGCAATACGTTCTGCTGTAGCCGAAGCCCATTCAGCTTCAGGGATTAATGAAAGTTGGTCTCGGTCTTTTAATGATTGAAGTAAACCAAGACTATTTCGTAATTCGAGTTCAATAATATCTTTAAAATCACTCATTATTCTAGAATTTTAAGGATTCGAGACTTATTTACACCCAAAATTTCAAATTCATTGGGCCAAGTCTCATATTCTTTATAAATCTTTGCTTCAGCTTCTGTAGCTGATTCAGCATCAATGAGAAATTGCTCAGTGTGCTTTTTAATTTTACCGCGTTCATCTTCTTGTTTAACGCTTACTTTACCAATCCAATAAGTCATAACTAATATATTAAATGTTGTGTCCTCCGTTGTTAATCTTCAGACTATCGAAAAATTCTTTACGTGCATTATTTGTGTCATCACGGAATGCGCCTGATGCTTTGGTAGTAACCATTGCTGCTCCTTGGTGTTTAACACCTCGACAAGATACACAATTGTGAGTTCCTACAATAGTAACAATTACACCCAAATTACCTTCAGTAATTTTATTTACTGCATTATGAATAGCTGAGGTAAGTTGTTCTTGAATAGCGCCTCGGCGACCAAACAATTCTACAATTCGGTTCAATTTAGACAAACCAATTACTTGCCCTTCTTCTCCAGCAATATAACCAATATGAACAACTCCTCCAATAGTTTGGTGGTGATGAGAACACATTGATGTAAGGGGAATATTACGTTCAATAATTACTCCATCATATCCATCTGAGGGGAATGAAGTGATAGGGGACATTGCATTATAACGACCTGCCCACAAATCATTTACGTATGCTTTAGCTACACGGCGAGGAGTTTCCATTGAATTGGGGTCATTACGCCAATCACATTTTAGAGCATCCAAAAATTTACCATATGCTTCTTCTGCAGCATCAATCATTGCAGCTTTTTCATCACTATTGAGGGGGAAACCAGGTGCTACACCATTAGCAAAACCCTCTTGTACCACTTCTAATTCTTCGTGGATTTTTCTACGCTTGTTTTCCATTTATAACTTTTTATTTTGTTGAATATACGAAACTATTTTACAGAGCCCAAATTGAAGGGTAGTTTCTTGCATAACCTTTATCATTATCCATTCCCATTCCTACAATCCATTCATCTTTAATTGTAAAACCGTGATATGACTTTTGTTCAGGGATTCGAGATGATTCACGAGTTACTAAAGTAACAATATTAAGAGAAGCTGGGTGTTTAACTTCTAGATATTCGATTACAGCGTCCATTGTATTACCTGTATCGTAAATATCGTCGACAATATAAACGTGTTTTCCTTTAATTGGTGTCTCTAAGTCTTTAGTAATTTGAATATCACCTTGTTTATTTTTAGCTACATACGATTTAACGCGCATAAAATCACACTCCACGTCAATCGGCATAGCCCGCACTAAATCGCTGTAGAACGCAAAACAACCGTTAAGTAAGCCAACCATTACCACGGGTGTTTTATCACCTTTATGGTCTGCTGCTATCTGTTTACCAATAATTTTGGTTTTAATTTCAATGTCGTGTGCCTTAATTAATTCTGTCATTACTATCTACATTCACATTTATAATCGTCTAATTCTTTACTTACAGGTGCTTTATTAGGAAAATAATAACACTCTCTAATATCTCCTACAAGTAATTCTTTGTAATATCCTTTTGGGATAGCAGCGTTTGTAGGAACTCGTTTAGGAATTTCATCAAATTCTACTCGAATGAATACTTGAACATCTACAAAATCAGCTAAATAACGTTCTCTATTTTCTAACTTTTTCCAAACACCTCTATTTAAAGATTGATGTTGGAGGGAGCAGTTGATGAAAGTAAAAGTTTCATAAAGCATATCTTCATTACAATTAAATGAAGCTGCTGGAGCCATATGACCTTTATCCCATTCGTTGTTGTAATAATCATCATCATCTGATGTGTGGATGCCTCTTAAAAGATAAAAATCCATTCCAGCTCTAGATGCTTTACCATTAGGACAAGCTACTCCATAACGAATTGAAAGTGGACTTTCAAGGGGTTCGGAATACCAAATTTTAAAATAAGGGGTATTCCATTCAACGCTGTCTCTTAAAGAGCTCTGTCCATAGGTTGTAAATGAGGATACCGAGAATACCACCCATAACAAGAAAGTAAAGTGTTGCCATTTTTTAAACATAATTTTTTTTACAATTTTTACAAACATGAACATAGTGAGCTAGCCCAAAATTATTTCGAGTTACCTTAAATAAAAATTTAGGATCAAACGTATTTAAGCAGTCGTGGCAAACCTCTTTTTTTTGAAGTTTGCCACGTTTTGCTAGTTTGGGGATTCCATTTTTATCAAAAAATATTTCCTCTTTTTCTTCCATTATTTAGTTCTCATTTCGTAATTAAAGATTTCAAAGTCTTTTTTATAAAATTCATTAATAATACGATACATATCGGGAGTATAGATTTTAGTCCAATCTCTTTCTACGTATTCCATATTATTATGGACTTTTAATTTAGTATGGATTTTAAATTGAGCTGTTTTATTATGTTCCTCAGCAAATTTTTTCCAATCCTCATCTAAATTTTCATATCGTAAAATACCATCTACTAAAATGAAATTTTTAACACATACAAATCTTGATTGGGGCCAAGTTAATTCGTGTTGGGTTAGTTCTTCATTTTGGTCTTCATAGAATGCTGAGCGAGATTCTAGGGCTTGGACGAATTGTTCAAAATTAAAAATCCCAAATCTACCCTCGATATCTTCAATTACACGAAGATAATTCCAACATGAATAAGCTCTATCATACGGGTTACGACAAATAGCAAAACTTTTATATGAAGATAATAATTCTTCATCGTTGTGATTAATTTCATCCATATAAACAGCGTGGTGGTGTCCACTATCTGTCTTGTTGGATAAAACGGCGAATGGGGCGTGCGAGGCATTTTTAGGAATGCCAGTAAAGATAATCTTGTGTTTGTGGAAAATCATTATTGAAAAGGTTTTAAACTTCCCGCTTAGTATCGTAAGCAATAATATGATCGCGGCCTGTCATATTATAACCGTGTTCCGCGCACATCTCAAAGACCAAAGGATACATTTCAATTAGTGTTTCACGAGTATCCCCAGCCGGCATGACGTAAGTTTTGTCTTTAGGGATCTCCATTTCAACTCTAAATGCCTCAATTTCCGCCAAATTCTCATCAGTGCCATCCCAAACTGGTTTGAAATGGTAATCTGTGTGGTAATCTAGGGTTTGACGAATAGCATCTTTGTTAATGCGGAATTTATTATGTTGCTTAATCATTTTTTCATCAGCAATAGCTCCTTGTGGTGTAACAGCTCCTACTACAGGAACACTGTTAGAGAACTTTGGGGACAAAGAAATAAGATCAAGCGGATAATCTGTTTGTAGGAAGTGAGAGCCTTCAGTCTCAATAGTAACAATAATACCTCTTTCTTTAGCGAAATGGGTGATTTCGTTTACTAATGCGGGGTGCATTGTTGGGCTGCCCCCTGTTAACATCATCTCTTTTACGTGAGGATTCTCATCATAAATATTGATAATGTCTTGGAATGAATAACCACCTTTCTCTGGGTGGATAGAAGTATACCAACTGTCACACCAACCACCTTCGCCAAAGTAGCAACGGTGGGTACAACCAGTAGTTCTAACTGCAATCGTAGGACGTCCAAAACGAGATCCCTCACTTTGAACGCAACGGTACAATTCTACAATTGGTAAAATTTTATTATAATCTTCAATTCTCTTAAGCTGCATAGATTGCTGAGTTTTTGTGGTTTTCCATGAATTTAACTTTAACAACCTTTACGCGACCTTCAGTCTCAAGTTGTACAAAGTCATTTAACGTATGATAAAGATATTCAGCAAATTTTTCAGCGCCTACTGCTTCTATTACTCGCAGTTGAATAACACCTCTATCGTGCATATCACGGAAGTTATCTAGTTCAGGATCATCTTCTGCTACAACAACAGTATGATCGAACATATATTCCATCCATTCTTTAGGTTGACGACCTTCAATAAGGTTTTTGGCACGTTTCATACCACCAAAGTCCCAAACCCAGTTGCGGTGATCTAATTCACCCTCGAATGTAACTTCAAATTCTACGTCATAACCATGAAGGTATTGACAGTGAGTAGTATTCGCTCTCCATTGACGGAAGCAGGTACTAAACCCATCAAACTTTTTTCTTGACTTAAACATTAGCAAAGTTTTTATAATTTTCCATTAAAAACGATTTTTGTTGAATACCAACGTGACGTGTTATTTCTTTGCCTGTATTATCAACTAAAATCACAGTGGGAACGTTACGAACCCCATATTTAATAGCCAAATCACTTTGTTCGTCTACGTTAACTTTTTCAACAATAATTTCTTGTGACACTTGCTCCATAATAGGTCCAAATGATCTACAAGGACCACACCAAGGGGCACTAAAATATAAATATCTCATACTAATTCTTCTATAAATCCTAAAGTTTCACTAAATAACAACACGGCAGCTGCTAACCACATATTATATGGTAGTAATACATATCCAATAACTCGTACAGTTGATTTTAGAAAGCTAATATATCTATGCCATTTTTGATTTGGCATATGTTTAAGTTCTTTTTGTTGTTCATCCCAGTGTTCTTGGTTTTTACCACTAAAAATATCTCTGTAGAGATTGCTTCTATCACTCATTTTTTTATTTTTTAATTCATTTATTAACATAGAAGTAGGGTTGTGAGCAAGAATCATGTGATTCTGCTCACTAACCTCTCTTCCGTAAACATCTTTAACCGGCATGACTAGCTAAAACTTTTTCAACATGAGATCGGGCTACCTCCCAACTCACTGGTCCTGTTTCGTCTTCATACTGAACTGGATCTTGTCTATCAAGGGATATAAAGGCTTCAATGCGCTCCACACTAGAAGCAGACTTATAGTCACTATTGCCACTAGGATAAGGCTTATAACTTGTGTTAGTTCGTTTATAAACTTCATCAAAATCAATTTCTAGTTCATAACAGAGGCGTTCTCCATCTTGCAAAATTGTAAATTTATCACCTTTAAGATAAGGTGTAAAATAACTTACATTTTCGGCACCCCAGTTACCTATTCTAAAAGCGTAATCATCTGCGTCTCGGAATTCTTGACGACAATCCGGATAAATTGCATGATCACCTGCATGAATTCCCATTGCAATGTCACACATTTCACCTGTTTTATCAGCAATTGAAAGTGCTACTGCCTGAGTGATCGAAGCAAATATTTTATTGCGGTTAGGAACAACAGTTGCTTTCATGTTTTCTTCAGCATAATGTCCTTCTGGTACCTCATCGCCACCTTCTACCAATGCTGAATTTAATAGGTCTGTTAAACCATCTAATTTGATTACTCGGTAACGAACATCGTAACCACTAGCTTTTAAATAGTTGACTAATGATTGAGCTCGCTCTAATTCAACTCGGTGTTTTTGTCCGTAATCAAAAGACAAAGCCGTTACTGTATCAAATTCCTTGATACATTTGAGCAACAAAGTACTCGAATCCATACCACCTGAAAGTGATACTACTGCGTGTTTTCCTTGATTAAAATCCATTTCTAACTGCATTTATATTTGCCAGGTATTTTAAGCGTATAGGCTTACGCTATTCCTAATTTTCTTTCTAGTCGAGCAAACTCTGGATCGATTACATCATCCCAGTAGTACTCACCTTCGAATTCGTCTTCAGATTCAGGTTCAGTTTCTAAAGTCAAGTATTGACCAGCATCTGTAATTTTAATAACACCAATTGGATCGTATGCTTCATCCCAATAACGTGCTGTAAATATAATGTCTGGGTCAATAGTAACCAACTGTCGGTGCATTTCTTTTAGCATATCTGAAGGAGGGTACCAAGCTGATTCAAGCCCAAATTCATACGATGTTTCATCTTGGCCGTAAATATCATATTTAGTTACCCATTTAGATCCTACTTTATCAATAAAGTTCTCAGCTTCAGCGCCAAAAACATCTACAATATGTGGAGTATCTCCTTCATTAGGATATTTCCCATCATTACAATTTTCGTATCGTTCTACAAAATAATTGATAGCCTCAGGTGTGCCTTCAATTTTAACGTCTGTTCTACAAGTATTTGCCATTAGTCTTCAATCCAATAATCAGTTCCACCATCTTTATCTCGTGTGAATTCAAATTCATCACACACTTCATCCATTACATCATCAGCACCATCATCGCCTGATTTGTAACGCTCGAGTTGCTCATCTGTGAGCTCTACAGCATAAAAGTTGTAGGTTGTTTCGCATCTAATTAGTTTTGCCATTTTGTTTTTAATTAAAGTTTGTGTCAAAAAATATTGCTAGTCCATCACTTGGGAGGAATATAGTAACCATTTTATTTGTTCCATCCTCATATTCATTTACAATAATAGTGATTTTCTGCCCATCTGTTATTTGAACAGCATCAATATCAAGAAAACGACCACCATATTTATTTTCCCCTACCTCGTAGTTGTAGATGTTCATTTCATAAAACTCACCATCAGAGATGTTATACATTTTAATGTAACCTGTTCCATTATCATTAAAGTATGTTAACCAAACATTGGTTTCAGGGCGACGTTCATCTTTGTCGAAGAACATCCATTTTTCGTCTAAATCACTCCATACCATTCTTTGAGTTGAGGTATGGCGGGTGATTAAAACGCTAGGTTCTTGAGCTGGCTTTTGTCCGTAAACACTAAGAGTGGTTAGGGTTATTAAAAGGCCAAATAATAGCTTTTTCACTTATTAAAATATTCAGTTAAAAATTCTTTAGGATACATCATAACAGATCCTTTGTATTTAGGGTTTGAAACTTCTTTGGTTTCAAATCCAACTTTTGCTTTAGCAGCTGCTGCAGCTACTTGTTTACCTAGTTCACCACCAGCGGGACGTCCCAGGAAGTCATAAAGACTCATCATTTCATTTTCCATATTACAAATCATTTATTTCACAAAACTTACAAATGTTATTTGCTAAAATGTCGTAATCAATTTGATCACTTAACATATAAAAATAATCATTCATATTTGCTTTTGGTTTAGCATCTAAACCAGCATTACTATAACGAATACCTTCTAACGCAGCCATTACTGGGTTAGATGTATCGATTGATTCAATAAAATTAAATCCTCTATACCAACCAAATTCTTGTGGTACAGCACAACCTAACAAATGAACACGATCATTATCGTGAATTACTTTTGTTTTGTATAGCGCTGAGATAACAGATAATCGACCAAGTGCTTTACCAAGGTCACGATTAGGGTGAGGAACAACATCGTTATAATAACTAGCCCCATATGAGAATGCGATTTTTTCATACCCTAAATCTTTATAAGTTTGGTAGCAAGTTGCTGCTTCGTGGATTGTTTGAGCTTGAACAACTGCTACTTTAGTAACGCCTTTAGGTAGTTCAATTTGAGACCATTTACGAGCATTTACTACTGAAGCGTCTCGGTTTTCCCAAACATCAGGGACAACAAATTCATTAGGACGAAGTTGTTCAATCCAATGCATCAAACGAGCACTATCATAAGCATGACCTAACTCGTGAAGCGAGTTATCCATGATAATATAGCGTCCTTGTTTTTTAGATTCTAAAAAATATTCTAGGTATGCTGGTTCTTCATCCAGCAAGTGAGGTAAACAATAATCGTAATCATTAAAATTACGACTATCTTCGAGTAAACATAACGGTGTTTCGTGGCTAACTTTTATCATAACTTAAATATACAACCTTATTTTTTAAAGTCCAAATGCTTTAATAGTTTTCTCAAAAGGATTTCCTTCAATATTTTTTACTTGCTCTAACATTTCTTGAGCTAAATGTTGAACCTCACGTTGAGCATGTTCACTATTACGGAGTTGTTGGAAATGGGCAAATGAACGAAAATTAAACATTACATCCATTGTAATCTGGGAGTTGAATGTTTTGAAATAACGAGCAGATTCCTTAGCACGTTTACGTCCCAAAAATGGAGTAAAATATTCAAGTGCTTCGTGATACAGCTTATTTCCTTCTTCAGCATATTTTTCAAGTTTATTTAACCAACTATTACTCCAGTCATAAGGCAAATACATTTTATCTTCCTTAAGTTCTTTATAACGAGCTGATTCACCATTAATTGAGACGCCAATTCGGTGTTTTAGTAGGTGAATATGAGTTGCTTGATCTACTGTTACTAAAAAGTGTAAAGACGATTTTTCAAATGGTGTATGATGACCTTCAGTTGCGAGCATTGTAAGTAGTTTTTCTACTCGTCCCAATTTTTCCTCAGTCAAATCTCGTGAGGTTGAAGTCCAAGCTGATTGGGCATGGATTAGATCACTACCATAATGTCCTAAAAGTTCTACTTTATTACTGGTTTTTGTTTCAAACATATTATTTTACGTGTTTAAGTTTTTCTTGAACTTCTTCTATTCTTCGTTTATATTCGTCCTGTTTTTCAGTATAACCATTCAAACGAGCACGCTTATAACGCTTTTGTAATTGATGTAATTTATGACCAAGCTTAAAGCGATCCCACTTTCTTAGTATTTTCTTCATTCTTATTTGTTTTATTTTTATAATCTAATTCCATCAAACGAGCTAGAGCATTATCCATAGCTGTAGGATTACTCTGATGGATATTTTTAATATACGACATCCACTCTATAAACCCACGTTTACGATTTGCGGGGTCGACCACGTCCGCGCTTGCGGTTTTCAGCTGGAGTTGGGTATTTGAATTCATTGCAATAATCATAATAATCCAATAAAGTTAAGTTCCAATTACATAATTCATCAATCAACTCATCTCGAGTTATTTTAAATGCGGTAGTAAAAGCATCATAAATAGCCTCTAAACGAGCTGTTTCTTCCTTTTCGTGATCTAATAATAAACGACGATAACGAGATACATCAACAGTAGTTTTTTCGTATTGCGATTGGTAATCGTCTGTGGCTAAATTCAGCTTTTTACGCGCTTGTAACGCAGCGTTCTGCGCTTGCCAATAGTAGCATGAGAAATCAAAGTCGCCGTTTATAATGCGGTCTTTTAGAGGCGCACGTTTGCCTAGTGGAGCACCTTTTTGGGTATGGGTTCTCCACCACATAAACTTGTTGTAGTTGAGTGGTTGGAGCTTTGCAATCTCCTTCTCAATAACCTCCTCAGGTTGTGTAATAAATGAATCTAAAAAACAATTAAAAGGCATCCTCTATTTTTCCTGGGTTTCTAAGTAACACATTACGTAAATCTTGGAGTGAACGATAATCATTAACTTCGTCTAACTCACTAGATTCTGGGTTTTCTTTTGGTTTAGGTGTATGAGATTTAAGCATCTCAGGGCGATTTTCCCTAATCCACCGAATGTAACCTGGATCGAATTGTTGGACATCAGTCCAAAGTTGACCCTTATATTTTCCTGATCTTAGAATCATTTATTAAAATGGTAAATTATCAATTTCTTGAGGGGTAAATGTATGAAATTCTTCTCCATTCTCCACCATTTCGGCATAAATAAGATCAAGTAATGCTTGCTCTTCTTCCCAACGATCTGCTTTAATTTCAATATCCATAACTTATTGATCTAATGTATTACCTAATTCAACATCTTCCCACTTGATTTTAGCAGTGATTTTATTGCCTAGCATATCAAAATCATACATCATTAATCCTTGCTTTGTAATTGAACTAACATTCATACTTTTACCAAACAAACTTAATTCACGAACTGCAGATGATGAATATGATTCTTCACCTTTAGGAGAAAATTCAAATACTTTTTTCTTTCTCCACCCACCTAGATCAACGGTGAATTCAAATTTTTCTGTTGCTGTTTCGAAATGTTTTTTCATGTCCATAACCTCTATTTCTTTTTAACACCTAAATATACGAACGAAAGTTCGGGTAACCAAATTTTTAGTAATTAATTGTTAAATCATTGTCGTTTTTTTTACTATTTAACTTATTAATTTGTTGTCTAATATTATAAAGACGTTGATTTTGATCGTAATTATTCATATGATCTAAACGTTTGATTTGATCATATTTAGCTTCTAACCTTTGTTTTTCACTCAAAGATAAATTAGATTCTATTTCTTCATCCCAATCTATTCCTTGATCCCATTTAACATAATCAGCTAAAAGATCTACATCAACATCATCTAAATCTTTAATTATATCTTCTTCTTCTTCAATTTCTTCAACCATAGAATTAAGAACCTCACTTAGTGCGTGGTCATCATCCCATTCATCTTCTACTTCCCATTCTTCTTCAGGGATAAAATCTGAAAACTGGTCTTCTTTATTATGTTCTATATTTAAATTCTCAGGTTCAACCTGAGGGTTAGGATGTAAAACATCATCTTTTTTAGGGCGTAATTGAGCAAAAGCAAAGTTAGCAGCAATTACTAAAGCAATAGCTAAAGGATCAAATACAAAAATAATTACTAAAAGTAACCAGTTAATAATTCTATCCATAGATACCCCTGTTAAATTTGAAAGGTATTTAAGAGGTCCTAATTCACCTGCTAATTCAGGATCAGTAGAAATTTCTACAATTTCAGTTTCATAACCAAATAATTGTTCATTTAAAATATCTACTTTAGAATTAAGGTCAGTTTGACGAATAATTGCTTGATCTAATTGTTTTTCTAAAGCTTTACGAGTAGCCGAAGATGTAGTAGTAACAACGTTTCCGTTTTTATCTGTGTATTGGATTACGTTATTAGAAAGTCCTGCTCTAAGGTCAGATACAGCTTTGTCAATATTTGTTTTTTCTGTATTGTATACTTCTAATTGAGATTTAATATTATCTCTTTTAGTTTCTACTAAAGTAACTTGGGCTTCTATATTACCCGCTTTACTAGCTGTTTCTTGATATGCTGCTGATAAGAAACCATAAATACCTATTGAAGTAATTAGGATTAATACTGAGGCAGCAATTGTAAGATAAATACGAAGTAGTTTATTTAATTTACTCCAATATTGGTATAATAAAGAAGCAGTAACTAATTTAGCTACCTCTAAAGAAGTAGCCATTATAATTACCGCTAATGTAGCTCCAGCAAATAGCTTGCTAAGGCCGCTAACTGAATAGAAAGCGGCCGAAGCAGAGACCGACAGGGCGGAGAGTGCTATTAATACTGGTAATAAGTAAGATTTAATTTTTTCAAACATAGTTACTAAAATATCGTTCCCCTCTATCACATAAAATAGTGATAGCGTTTTTCATATTATTATCTGCTAACCATTGGAATGATCCCCTAACATTAGCACCTGCTGAGATGCCTAGGAACAAACCTCGTGTCTTTGATAAATATTTAGAGTGTTCGATAGCACACTCTGTGGGAATGATAATAACCTCATCTACGAAATCCAAGTCTACTAAAAACTTGCTTCCATCTCCTATACCTTGAATACCGTGAATACCGGGGGAACCACCACTCATAACAGGTGATTCAGCAGGTTCTATAGCAATAATTTTTATATCTGGGAATATTTCTTTAAGGCGTTTACCAGCTCCCATTAAAGTTCCTCCTGTGCCTGTACCTAAAATAAAGGCATCTGGTTTGAAATTATTTTCAATACATTGTTTAACTAACTCTGCTCCTGTGGTTTTATAGTGAGCATCTACATTCCATTGACTATGGAATTGGTTACCATTAAACCAACCATTTTCCTTACATAGACGATCTCGAGTAGCAATAGCTAAATCAAAGTTTCCAGCTTCAACTTCTACAAGTTCAGCACCATAAACTTTAAACATTTTTTTACGCTCTTCACTCATATTAGAAGGCATAACAATTACACACTTGTAACCTAAATTAGCAGCAAACATAGCAAATGCTATACCTGTATTACCTGAAGTAGCTTCACAAATAGTATTACCAGGTTGTAATGAACCTTCTAATTCAGCTTGTTGAATAATGTAAGAAACAGGACGATCTTTAACAGATCCACCTGGGTTCATAAATTCGGCTTTACCCCAAACTGTATATTGAGATTCGGAAATGGGTAATAATGGAGTATTACCCACTTGAGAAATTAAATTCATAACTTTTTTATATTATATTATTTTTTATTGTTTAGGTAATTTGTTAGTAAAGTACCTACAACTCCTACTTTTTGACGAATATAAATCCATTCGTCTTTAGCTAATTTGTGTTCTTTATCGTAAGCAATAGCCATTACTCCAATCAAATGATTTTCTAAGCTATATAAACCTACTAAATAAAATGATTTTGTTCCATATTCACTTGATACACCTGCTAAATCATAGGTTTCATTTCCATCAGCATAACTAGGAATAGCTAATTCTCCTTCTTTATAAAGAGTAGAAAGTGCTTTTGGGAATGCTGAGCAAGGAACGTTTTGAAATGCTTGTTGGATTCTTTGAGCTTGTGGAGCTGTTTTTTCGTAGAAAATAGAAAACTTTTGGATTGATTTACCTGTTGGATAAAAATGACCTCCATTATGGAATTGAGCTACCCATACTCTATCACAATTAAGGTAATTAAGGATAATTTCGAGCTGGGTATCTACCATCTCATTCATCTCTATTGCCTCGTGAATAGGGGTTTTTCTAGGTTTAGTTTTAAAATAATTTCTAGCCCACTCGACTGCTATTGGTCCGAAAACTGCCGTTATAAGGGCAACCAAAATAGTCGTCAACATCATTAAAAAATCCATAATATGGAATTAGTTATAAGGTTCGTAATAAGTTTTACCTGCTAAGTTTCTCTTAGCTTTTAGTATCTGTCCTCTTTGTTTTCCAGAGACAGAATAAGAAACGTGCACCCAATCAGGTGCCTTATCAGAGCCAAATTCCCAAATTAATTGATCGAATGGGAGATTATCTTTAATGTAATTAAAAATTTCTGCGTTAGTTGGAGAACCTTTACCGTCCATATCGATATCTATAGCTTCACCTTTACAATGTTGGGATTTTTTAGCCCCACCAATTGCTTTATTTAAAGCAGCACTACGATAGCCTGAGGATACCCAAATTGGGGATCCAAAATGTTCACGAATAGGTTGGAAAATATTTTCAGCAAGAGTTTTCAACGCCACCAAATGTTCTTCGGTAGGTTGATTACTAATACCTTTTCTTTTTGCTGTATTTGAATTGGTAACTTCTGTCAGTGACAAATTTTTCGAAAGCTGCATATAAAATTTACTTGCTTTTAAAATGTTCTATAGTTGTAAAACCTAACCCTGCTCCTACTAAATATAACATCCCATTAAATACATAATCTTTTAACGGAATTTCGAAAAAAATATTACAAATAAATGCGACAGCACATAAAACAAAGGCAGTGAAGGTAATAACCCTTCTAGAGCTTACACCCTCACCATCAGGATTACCCGAAAGCATTAATTTAAAAAAATGGGCGATTTTACTCATAATCAGGTTTGACTATACATATAAAAAAGAGGGGTAAAATATACCCCTCTTAATTAATTATAGATAGAATTTTCTTATTTTTTAAAGAAATTTTTTACTAAATCCCAATTACGTGTAGCAAATACACCAAATGCGAATCCAGCATAAACTTTGTAACCAAAGGCCCAAAGGAATAATCCAACGATTAAACCTAATACACCTTCTACTCCATTAGCTACTACCCAACCTTTAACGATTGCATAGATTTTTTTGATAAAGTCTAATACTTTTTTCATAATAAATTTATTTTAGTTATTAATTATAAATATTAGTTCTATCCGTCACAGCTAATACAATCTACAGTGCGTGAACCTAAATCACCTTTAATTACAGAATCTGTGCGGAGATAATATAGGGTTTTAATACCTAATTTATGAGCTTCCATATGTACCTGATTAATCCATTTTGGTGAATCTGTTGGGTCAAATGATAAATTTAATGATTGGGTTTGGTCAATATAACGTTGACGAATTGCTGCTTGTTGAACTAGACCTAATTGGTTAATCTCAGGGAATGTTAAAAATACTTCTTTTTCGTCCTCAGTTAGTACATCATGGGGTAAATTAGCTACAGAGCCATTGTCTGCTAGGATTTGGTCCCAATATTTATTTTCATTTTTACCTTTAGATTCAAGTAATCTTTCTAATTCAGGATTTTTAACAATAAATGTTCCTTTAGCACCATTAAATACATAAACGTTTGCTGGTTGAGGTTCAATACCTGCTGAACATGAATTGATACGTGAATTAGAAACTGTAGGAGCAATTGCTAACAAGTGTGTATTACGCATACCTGTTCCCTTACACCATAACGGTTCACCATACTCTAAAGCTAGTTTACGAGAAGCAGCTTCAGCTTGTAATTTAATTTGGCTAAAAATAGTATGTGTCCAAGCAGTAGAGGCAATTGAATTAAATGGTAAATCCTTTTGTTGAAGGAATGTGTGCCAACCCATTACACCTAAACCTAATGCTCTACCTTTTTTAGCATGTCTATGTGAACGAATCATCGAATCCTTACCATTAGTTTTCTGGATGAATTCTTCCATAATCCCATCTAAAATGTAAACCAATGTTTCTACAACATCTGTATTTTTCCACTCATCATACTTAGCTAAGTTCAATGAAGACAAACAACAAATAAATGAGTGTTCCTCATCTGTATGAAGTGTAATCTCAGTACAGATATTAGTCATTGAAACATCTAGATTATTCATACGATATGCCAAAGGATTATCTTTATTGATATTGTCCTTAAACATTACATAGGGTTCTCCGGTTTCTACGCGGGATTTAAGTATTTCAAGCCATAAACCCATAGCCTCGCTGTCGCGATCATTTAGGCGCTTCATAAACGCGTCATCTACAACTACACATTGATGTAGATTCAAACATTGTCTGTTTGGATCACCCTTAGGACGACGAATTTGTAAAAATTCTTTAATATCTGGGTGGTTAATATCTAAGTTTACTGAAGCAGCTCCTCTACGAACTGAACCCTGGTTAGTAGCAATGATGGTTGAATCATAGATTTTAGCCCAAGGTACTACACCTTCAGATTTACCATTTCCTGTGATGTGTTCACCACGTCCTCTAATTCGGCTAAGGGATATACCCACGCCTCCCCCATAACTAGTAAGGCGCATAAGTTCTGCGTTAGTGAGTCCAATACCACGGATTGAATCCGGAGTATCAATACCGAAACAACTAATAGGCAAACCCCGATCAGTACCAGTGTTACTGAGAACAGGAGAGGCAAGACCAATCCATCCATTCCAAATGTATTTAAAAAATTTATTTTCTAGATCTGGGCGATTTAGACGCATCGCAACAGCGTGTGCTACTCTTTTATAAGCTTTACGAGGTGTTTCTCCAGGTAGTAAATAACCTTTTGAAATTGTAGACAAAGCTACATCATCCATGTATTCAGGAAAGTCTTTACCACGTTCCCAAGTTGTGTAATCTGCTACTAAATTATTATCCATTATTTATTTATTGTTAAGTCTCCTGTGTATGTTAAATATACATCTGTTGGTTCAAAATAAAGATTAGCTACATAAAAGTAAACTCCATCCGAAACATCTAATCTCCCACCAAAATCATTTTTATAATCATTGTTATAATATACAACATTTCCCCAACGATTCAAAATTGTAAGTTCAATTTGGGTAAATAACTCACCATCTTGAATTGTAAAATAATCATTAATTCCATCCTCATTAGGTGTTATTACATTGGGAAAAATTGGAGTAGGTGTTTCAATAACGACTGGGGGGATAGGTTCACCACCATAAGGAATATCAGGTAGTTCTCCTGGGGGTGGAGGCGGTGGGCATTTGCCTACTAATATTACAATAGTATCAAACTCAGCCATAGGTAAACCACATTTATTGATTAGCGTGTTACCATCCATTCCTTTTTTAGAATATAAATAGTATCTACCTTCTTGTAACCCATTTAAAAATTGAACTTCTAATGAGTCAGTTTCTTCGTTTACATTACAATTAGCAACAATGTTAGTAATAGGCATGGGCTGTCCATTTGGAGCTGTAATTCTAAAATCTTGTTGGTTAACTGAGTAGCAATCTAAAGCAATATGAAATTTTAATGTAACTGATGTTGCTCCACATCCAATATAGATTGCTGGGTGTGTTGTTAAAGTATCTTGGGCATACACAGCTGTATCAAATTGAACCCCAGACATAGCTGTTAGGTTACAAATAGCTGAAATACTAACCATCATATCTCTAGAAGAGCTACCTACTTTAAACCAGTAACCCCAAGTTGAATCATACCTATATTCCTCAACTAAAACAGATAATACATCAATTTCTTGGTTAGTTGGGAGGAATGAAATTAAACCTGTATTAGGATTAATGTTAAAATAGGTTGAGGTAATAGGTTGTTGAGCAGTCCAACCCGCGTCAAATGGGATATCTACTTGATTTGGGTATGCGTTTTCTCTACAATTAATAAGAGAATATACTACTGAGTCACCATCAGCTTCAACAGTGCTCTGTTTCCAATTAAATGGGTTACCTACACAGAATGCTCTAACTGGTTCACTAACAAAGATTGGGGATGAATTTTGGCCTTGAGAAGCATTATCTAATAAAGCATCAAAATAAAACCCATCAGCTCCAGAACCATTTGACGTATTAATATTTGTAATCCCCCCAGGTCGGCAACAATTAGAATACCAAAATCTATAAGTACTACAATTACCAGGTAATGTTACATACCCAATATATAGATAAATTTCTAATGTTTTAGTAGAGGGTCCTGGGTTAACACAATCAAATAAAGTTGGGGATACAATGCCTGAACCTGCTTGTAAGGTCATTGATACGTTTATATTAGAGTAGCAATTAGAGCTTACTGTAACATTTTCAGTAGCAGGCATTCCAATACCTGTAATATCACGATAAACACGTAAAATTACTTTATATTGACGAGCAACACCTGTTGAGTCACCAATATAACGATATTGGATGTCACCCCCAGAGAGGTGACTTCCAAACATCGAAAATGCTGATAATAAAAGTAGTATTAAAAAATACTTTCGTCCCATGTTAAATGACCTTTTGAATAATTAGTTACGCGATTTGCAAAGAAGTCTGTATGTTGTTTACCTGCTGAGAGGTGGTCAAACCACTTCATTCTTTCTACAGCTGTTACATCAATATTGCCAATAATTCCTTTATAACCTAAATCACCTAATTTAGTGTTAATTCGGTTTTTAATAAAGTGTTCTAAATCGTATTGATTACAACCTTCTAAATCACCTAATGAATAACATTTACGAATAAAATCCAATTCAAGTTGAAGTGATAACAAAGCAGCTTCATTAATAGCAGCTTCTAGTTCTGGGGTTTTTAGTTCTGGGTTTTCATTAACCAATGTTCTAAATAACCAGCAGCCTGCTTCGGAGTGCAATGATTCGTCTCTAATAGACCATTCAACAATTTGACCCACTCCCTTAAGCTTGTTTCGCATCTTGAAAGATAAGAGGACGGCGAAGGAAGAGAATAAATTAACTCCCTCGGTAAATGCCGAGAATATAGCGAGTGATTTAGCAATTTCGTGGAGATTTTTTTCGCCATTAAAACTATCCCTAACAGCAGTAAGGTTTTCAATTTTAGCCATCGTAGCCTCATCCTCCATAAATTCGGCAAAATTTTCAAGTCCAAGTGTTTCATTTAATAGTGAATATGCTTCGGCGTGGATTGTTTCAAATGCGCCAAAGGTTGTAGCCATCATAATAACTTCTGGTTTGCGGAACCACTTTGTTACTAATCCTGACCAGTAATCATTTACAACAGTTTCAGTTTGGGCAAATCCCTTAAGAATCGAGCCAATAATATTTTTTTCGGTTTCATTCAAATTTGAATTCCAGTCTGTTAAATCCGACATCATAGGAACTTCAGTATGTAACCAGTGTGCTTGTTGCTGTTTTAACCAGTAATCTGCAGCTTCTTGATACTCGAATGGTTTATAGACGACGCGTTCCTGCAAAAGGTTTTTCTTTGCCATTTCTTGTTAATTAGTAAATTAGGAATTCATAAGATGGTTATAAATACCACCTAAATTTTTCTTCTCAGCCAAATTAAAGTTATCTGTAATTGGGCTATTGTTTGTATTTGATTCAGATGAACCTGCTAGATCTTCAAATTCAGATTCACTAACTAAATCAAATTGACCGATTGCGATATTAATGTATGCTCCATAAGTTAGTCCATCCATTCCGTATCGGTTTTTCATAATGTGGAATCTTCCAACTCCAGTTTGTTTTTCTTTTGCTCTACGACTGATTGAAGCACAGAAATCTGTAATCATCATTTTGTCATAGGAGCCCGCTGCTTTGTGTCCTTCAATGATCTCATCTTGAGCACCTTGGCGGTTAACCTGTGATGCAGACCAAATCGGAATATCTAGCTCGCGGGCCAATCCTTTTGTGCTAGTATAAATATCATCAATTTCGTCCTTACGCTCACGATTCGTTTTCTTTGATCGAAGAAGGTCAACATAGTCAATAACAACCATATCAATTTTAGTTCCTAAATCCTCACACTTTTGAATATGGGATTCGATGGTTGATATGGTAGCTTTACCAGGAGAGAAACCTTTAATAATTAAATTTCCTGGGAGCTTAGTCATAACTTCTTCAACCTTATCCTTATGAAACATGATTTCATTGGCAGGAATTTTAGTAAAGTAAGCATCAAAACGACGTCCTACATAATCTTCACCCAATTCTAGAGTATAGTAAACTACATTAAATCCCATTTTAACAGCATTACCTGCTAGTGCTACTAAGCTCCAAGATTTGCCACCTCCAGGACCACCAAATATAAGACCAAAATCTCCGTTTCCGAGGCCACCTTGAAGTAGGTCGTTAAATTCGGTCCAAGGAGTTGGAACAGTATTTCGATGTTCTTGTCTATAGCGAGTTTCAATGTCTTTAATGTATTCATGTCCAATATTTTTATCCATTCCTGCTTTTAAAGCATTATCGATCAAACCACGAATTGAATCGTAATCCTCAGCCTTAAGTAAATCCACGCTATTAAGTAGTGCTTTTTTAAGTTGTTGGTTTTTACAAAACGCTGAGAATTCGGATTCAATATATTCTGAATCTGAAGATGTAATTTTATATGCTTCACGGAGTTGTTCTCTAATGGAGACTTTTAATACATCATTAGTAACTTTTTCGTATTCAGATTTTAAAACTTCAGGAGTGGGAGTTGTATGGTAATTATCATAATACTTTAAAATATTATCAATAATCCATTTATGTGCTTGGTTGTCAAAATATCCTGATTCTAGGATATCGTGGATGTTTGTTAGAAACTCTTTACGCTCAAGAAGTGAGTGAATCACTTTTATTTGAAATGCGGGGCCGTATTTATTTAATTCACTTAGAGTCATCTACAAAACTATTTAATGTTCGAAACTGATTATTAACCCAGAACTCTGGGTTTTTGATTAAATGGCGTAAACCATCTTCTTGGTAGAATTTAAGGAACATTTTAGCATTTAACACGGGAGAATTTTCTTCAATTTGCTCTTCTATGTATTGCTTTTCTAAGTTATCCATCATCGGGTTATGTAAATCCATAATTTGATAATTTTTTCTTAGGTTATCTTCTTCAAATACTACCCGTGAATATATGACATTTTCTTTATATTTCCCAGCACTAATCTCTAAAATATCATCTAAGGTAAGAACTCGCTCATTTAGTTCAGGAAATAATTTGTGTAGTTTTTTAATACCTAAACCTTTAATTCCCGGAACTTTATCTGATGCGTCACCCATTAGCACCTTATATAAAATAAAGTTTTCAGGTAATACACCAAATTTTTCTCTTACAGTATCAGGTGTGTAATAATCCTTTTCAATAGGACGATACACACAGATTTTAGGACTAGTTAATTGAATAAAATCCTTATCGCTTGATACAATAAACGCACGTGAGTTGTCATTGTTATTTGTGATAGTCGTCGCTAAATGCGCGATAATATCGTCGGCCTCTACCTTATCGAGTGCTATGGTTTTAATCGGAAGACACTTGAGATAATCAATGAGTCTTACAATTTGGTCTACTTTAGCATCGTGTTCGTCTCCAACATCATCAAAAATCTCCCAGTTAGTAATACGAGATTGGTGACGGCCAGCCTTGTATTCTGAAAGGACATTTTTACGATTCATAGAAGAATTTTCTCCATCAAAAATCACATACATTGATGTTGGCTCAATGGCATTTATTAGAGTCCCCAACGAACGGACAAATCCACCCAATCCACCTACGTGAACACCATGCTCATTTACAATATTGAGCATTGCGAAGTTCCTAAAAAATAGATTTAGACCGTCAATGAGTAGAACTCTATCATGTGGGGAGGAAACGGTGTCATTAACCTCATCCATATTGTTGAGGAGCTCTAATAAATCTTTATGTGCCATAATTTTATTCTGGTTCTTGCTCGTAAGTAGAAGTTATATCTACGGAATCGGTTTCTTCAATAATATCAAAGTTACCTCCACCTAAAATAGCCTTCCATTCTTCTGCGTGAGCGTCTTTATATCCTTTCAAATCCTTATCAGTATCTTCAATAAAACCATGAGGAGTCATAATAATTTTTCCTCGAGTAGTAATACCGTTGATGTGATTTTTATCAATCTGAAGGTTGGTGCGTTTAGCAAATTCTACTTGTTTACCATCTTTAATCGCTTTGATTTTAGAGGTCCCAGCGTTAGCAATATTACCAAACGTAATTACAAATGTTGCGTCAAACCACATTGCGAAACCACCTTTATTCATCAACTTAGGTTGACCCATAGGCATTTCAGGCTTAGCAGTCCAAACCTTATTAACACAAACCAATGTATTGGTGTATTTAGAAGATTCTTTACGAGACAATGTAATCAACTGATTTACACTGTTACCAAATTGGGTTGACATTGCTCCAGCATTCCACTCGTTATTGTTCTTGTTAGATTTAACAGACATTTCACAAGGTACAGAACCGATTGAGTCCCAGAAGAAACATAAATCGTAAGGCAAATTACCTTTTTTCTGCTCATCGAGCAAATCAAGGATAAATGCTGCTACGTCTTCAATTGTGTGGATAGTTTCACGGTCAGCATAGATAAAGAAACCTTTATAATCAATCAATTCACCAGTTTCTTCGTCCCAAACTTCCTCAATTTGAAGACCCATTTGAGTAGCGTGCTCCCAATTCCATTTCATCTCAGTTACGATGAATACAGGTAGAACACCTGCCTTTTGACAAGCAACAGCTGCTTCAATAAGTGCTGTTGTTTTACCTGTATCCGAGTGACCTCTCAGCAAACAAATGTGACCGGCTGGAATGCCAGGCACAGATGTTACTGATTGGAAAGCAGGTGAAAGCGGGATCCATTGTTGGGGTTTAAATTTAACAGAGCCGGTTAGACCCTTTTTATTTTTAAAATTCCCTAGATCGAAATTACTTTTAATTTCAGCTGATACAGCTGCGGTTAAAGATTTACTTGCTTTTCTTGCCATAATTAGAAGGGCAAGTCATCATCTTCACCATCAAACAAGCTATCAAACTTATCAAGTTTAGTTGCTTTTACGTTTTGAGTAGAAGTATTAAGTGAATAGTTAGTTTTTGGAGCTTCCTCAACTTCTTTTTCATCATCAATAATGTCACCTTCTTGAGCAGCATCTTCAGGAGTCAACCAAGATTCAAGAGCTTCTTTCATTTCTTCGTAAGAAACTTTCTTAAATACTTCACTAGGATTAACCTGATTTTCCAACCACAACTCAATTTGAGAAGCATCTTCAGAGGCAGGGGTAACTTTCATAGAAGGACCTGCTGTAGTGCGGTTATACTTAGTTCCTGTCATTTCAGGACCTTCAGTCGTCAATTTAATATCACGACCTTGGTTTACGTCAGTGTAATCACCAACTTCTTCATCCATAGCCAACTGAAGGAATGTAGAATACAATTCTTTACCGAACTGCCAGATTTTAACACCTTCATCTTCCATACCACGAACGATAACAGGAGCGAAATAACGAACTTTTGGTTCGAGTTTCTTAGCCAATTTCCAGTTCTCAGGATTGTCAGTTTGACGAAGTTTTTTAGCAAATTCAACCAATGGATCTTTTTCACCCCAGTTAATGGGAGAGATCATTACAGGTTTACCAATACCATAGTGGAAATACAATTCACTAAATGGAGTGGTTTTGTTAAACTTCGAAGGCATGATTCGAATAGATTCCTTACCAATGGTAGGTTTCCAGAACAATGATTTACCATTGTTTGAGTTGTTGTTAGAGGCAGGTTTTTGCAGGGCCTCTAGTCGCTGCTTGATTACGTCTAAATCCATAATATAACTAATTTTTGTTTGAATTGAATATACGAAACGATTTGGGAGATTCCAAGTTTATTTAAAATACATTTTATCATTTATAACTAAAATGTCTACATCTGATTGTTCAAATAATTCCATAGCATCATAAGGTGTTTCAACAATTGGTTGACCTTTAATGTTTAATGATGTGTTCATAATAATAGGAACTCCTGTTTTACTATAAAAACGAGACATTAAGTCATACAATCGAGGATTATCTTCTTGCTTAAGGGTTTGAACTCGAGATGAGTTATCAATGTGAGCTACCGAAGGGATTTCTTGGGGACGCTTACAAGGTACTGTATGCAACATGAATGGAGATTCAAAGTCCATATCAAACCATTCTTCTTTATGCTCATTTAAAACAATAGGAGCAAATGGGCGATACCACTCACGGAATTTAACTCTTGAATTAAGAATATCTTTCATTTTAGGATTACGAGCATCAGTTAAGAATGAACGATTTCCTAGAGCACGTGGACCAAATTCACCACCACCTTGATACCAGCATACAATTTGAGATTTAGAAAGAGCACTTGCTACTTTATCTAAATCTAGATCGTGTGCTTGAAGTTTAGTTTGGGGTTGGTAATTATAAGTAAAGCCTAAATATGCTAAATCTGAATTTGAATATTCTACACGAGGTTTTTCAAAAACATGGTGGTAAATATATAATGCAGAACCTGCTGAGACACCATCATCACCACAAGCTGGGAACATATGCATACGTTCAAATCCAGTTTCAGTAAGGATTTTATAATTAGCATTACAATTTAAGAAAATACCACCTGCGGCACATAGATTATGACCATTGAATGGTTCGGATTCCTCAAATAATTGTTGTGAATACTCAACCAATGAACGTTCTGTAATATACTGAACATCAGCAGCATGATTCATAACTTCTTGAGAATCAGATTCAGATTTATCATATACCTTTTGCCACTCTTTAGTATAATGATCTGAACCAGGTTCATTAGCTAAAATCTCAGGACGTTTACCCCCAATGTAAGGATATTTACCTGTGATTTGACTAAATAACCATTCTACATAAAAATGGTCTTCTTCAGGCATATTACGTTCCCAAATAGGACAAGTCCATTTTTTCCAATTATCTTGAGCTTTTTTACTAACTCTACCATATGAAGCTAGACCCATTAAAGTTCCTGCTTTTAAAGTTCCAGGACCCAATCCAAGCCATTCTGTAGCAGTATCATAAAAATTCCCCATCATATATCCTGGGAATCTAAAGATTTGGAGTTTATTACCTTTACCTATAAAGTAAGTACTACAATTAGCATGATCGTGCATAGACGCATCAGCTGTGAAAATAGCAGATTCTTCGAATGGTGAAGTATAGAAGGTTGAAGCAGCATGGGCTGTATGGTGATTTACAAAATAACCCTTAATCAAACGATCATAACCTTCAATCTCAATATTTAATTCTAAATGACTTCTAAAGGTATGATTCCACGTTACAAAAGGATAGGTCATTCTATCAATTGTATAAGGCATTGTAAAACCTTTACCCTTAATAAGCTCGGGGCGGTCTGTTCCTTCAATATGATTTAGAATACGAGACGATTGATTATAAGTCCCAAATGTATTAAATGGATAAAATAAATCCTCAGGAGAATATAGAGTAAGGAAGGGGGAAGTTCCTTTATTCCAATAACCCATTGTAATGTAATCAATATCATCAAGAGTAATTCCTAGACATTCTAAGGTATTAATAAAAAATTCCTTAGTAAGATAAAAATCTTTCTTAACTTTTGAGTGTCGTTCTACTGAACTAGCATAAATCAATTTTCCGTCTTTGATTACGGACAGCGAAGCATCATGCCCCGAGTGAATTCCAACTATAACCATTTACTAAAAACTTTTAAAGTTCGATAATTGTGTGAATCTTGGTCTTTAATTCTTTAAGCTCATTTTGTTGAGTAAGCAAAATTGTGTTTTTATAATGTTGCCAATCAATTCGATAACGAGGATCGACTACACCACCATTTAAGCTTTTAATCAACTCATTAAGTGCGTTAATCGTATAAAGAGTGTTGGTGTCCTTTTTACGATGGACTAAAATTGTGTTTTCTGGGATAGATGATACGTTACCCTGTTCTACATTGTAGGTAACAACGTATTCATCGTTGTTTTTAATTTGAAGGACAAACATTTTGTTATACATAATTGTATAACGAGAAGTTAAGGTTGCCACTAAGTTATCGAGTTCGTCCAAAGTTGTGAACGTACAAAAAAGCTTATTATTCAAATCTAGGGATTGTTTTGAATGTTCAAAATCGTATCCTTCATACATATGGTTAAATGTGTCCAAAATACCATCAGATAATCCCATATGAGATGTGGTTGTTTTACCACTGTTAAAAATCGTAGTTGATTCCATGTTTTTGTTTAATTTGTAACTTTAATTTATAAAAAACCTCTTTTATTTGCTCCATAACCTCTATTTCACTCTCGTCAAAATCAAACAAAAACGAATCGTAAGTATACAAAACTAACTTAGTTTTCTTTCCTTTCAATAACTTAAATATACGATAAAGAATTTCGATATTCAAGCTCGTTTCCATGTTTTGTAAAACATAGTTAAACAGCTTTTGTGGATTCATATTCTCCAATTTATCCTTATAAAAGATATGGTTAGAGATAGGGCACATTAGTTCACCGGTGCTGTTGAAAGTTTCCCAGTTATCCTCAATATATACACTTGTTTGTTTAAAAAATGGAAGCTCTTTATAATTTTCGAATACTCCTCCGTATAGTTGTTTAAACGTTAATTCCTTTGCGGTTTGGTAGTCCACACCATACATGCGTGAAAAATTTTCATGTATATCACCGTTATCAAAATCGAAATCAACAAGCCGAGCAGCAAGAGTAGGGTGATAGGCGCTAATATCATACTCCAAAAAAGAGTCGTTATGTGGGATAAAGCTTTTCCTACATCCATTTTCTTTGTTGAGTGCGGCGTAATTAACCCCGTTAAACTTGTTTGATGGTCTGGTTGTAAGTGTTTTGAAATTGTATTGGGTGTAAACAACTTCGTTTTCAATTTCGTAAAAGTGTGTCTCAAATTCATTTTTGTCAATTTTTATACCATTTCGTTCGATGGCGTTAAACACCAATGTAGCTTTGTCATTATAGAACGGGTTTACCACGGAATTAACGCGGTGCTCTAAATCATCATATACCTGCTCGCAAACCTCATAATGCTTGGTAATTGGCACGAGTTGGTTAACAGTAGTTAATCCCGGAAAACGTTGATACAAAATAGTATGTGCGGTTGTTTGGGGAGGTATATACGGAGGAAGATGTAATGTTATATCTACAAGCTGTTTTAAAATCGTGTAGTGTAGGAACTCTTTCTTATCTCTAACATAAATTTTATCTAACCCTTTTAACCATAAGTAAACCTCATCTTCATATAGTTTACCACATTCGCTATGAGTAAAAGGTAGAATATAGCCCTTGCTGCCAATTATTGGACGCACGTAGAAGGCACAAATAGAATTTTGGGTTGGATGTTGAAAGGGATTATTTGGGATAATCTCTACAAATACTTCTTTAAAACCACTATTTTTTAAAACCTCGAATTGTTTACTATTTTCTATTAACCAAAACATTTATTGAATATACGAAAACCATTTAACTAAATCAACCTTGATAGAATTGGAGATAATCAAAATTAAGAAACACTCCTAATCCTACTATATTTTGTTTTTTTTCAGTAAATGCTATTTGTTTAGCATTTGCTTTTCTAACAAACTCTTTATCACCACTAATAACCCAAGGTAATTGGAAACTAATATATAGGGAGCTATTAGAAGAGGCACTTAAGGTACCACTATTAACTTCTATATACAAGTTTTCATTTGATTTCCTTAAAAAGTATCTTACAAATTCCCCATTATTAATTTCTGTTTGAGTTGGGGTTGGATAGTAAGAAGTAGGTGAAAAGGGAAGGATATTAGGATTAGCTCTTGTTAAAATACTATATGCTATATTTTCTTGGTAAAATCTAGGGTCTTCTTGAAATGTTTCCTCTGGGTATGATGTATTAGAGGAAGGGATGTAAATAAGAAGAATGTTAGGACCATCATTAGGTTCTTTACCTGAATAAAGTTGGCCGCTAGATGTTTTAAAGTATGGGCCTGTATATGACAAGTTAGTGGATGAGTTAGTTAACTCTCCATTACTAAAAAATCCAGTTTGATATTGATTCTTAGGTAAATACATTATTTAAGTAAATCTAAATTAGCGGTTCCCCACCATTCCCAATGCCAACATTCATCTGTACCTGCTCCATCTGCTAAACGTCTAGGGTTAACCCAACCTACTGAAGGAGCGTGTTCGGCCATCCATAAATAGGTAGCGTTGTTAGCTCTAACTTGAGCATTTACTGCTGGGGAAGTGCTTCCTCCTACTGCTTGGTATAATTCGGAAATATCTATAGCTCCACCCCATCCGTGTGGGCTATTACCTTGAGAAGCTCCTCCTGGGAGTTTGGATGTTTGGGCTTGGTATGTGTAGCTTCTATAAGTTGAAGTTATAGTAAGTGTAACTCCATCTTTAGCAGCCATTCTAGTTAAATCTTGTAACTTTATTAAAGCTGGTTTAGCTAACCACCAAGATTTATCCCATTTAGTAGAAGGTTCTTGAACATTCCAGTTATTATATTTTAGATTAGAACTGGTTGATAGTTTAGTTGTTGAACTAACATTACCTCCTGATTGATTAACACCAACTGTTCCATTGCTAATACCCATAAATGATACATCATTAAATTGGAGATTACCATTACTTCTACCTAAAGAAGCTAATTTTTTAGCTAATGGGGAGTTTGAGTAGGAAGATGCTCCGTTTCCTCCGGTAGCACTTTGTGTAGAGGCTGGGGCGCTTTCTATATTGGCGATTTCTAAGAGATTAGATGATGAAGTCTGTTTTAAATTAAATTCATTAGGTAGCTTAGGAACCGCTATAGTTTCTAATTTAGTAAACCATTTATTATTTTGAATTTCGTGAGAAACTCCTTTAATAATCCACGTTAAGGTTTGTGGGTAGTAACTAGGGATAAATCTAGTATCAATAGCTAATCTATCATAAATTCTAATTCCCGATAAACCATCCATAGTAACAGAAATATTAATGGGAAGCATACCAATTTGGTTTGTTCCATATTTAGTATCTCTATTAGCATTATCTAACTCCATTTTGTATTTAATGAGTTCTTGGAGATAATCTTGTTGGAGTTTTACAAACTCCTCATATCGTTTAGTTTGGAAATTTTTAAAATAATATACATTATCTCTAACAGTAGCTGTATTAGCATTTTCTACTCCTGCTACTATTTGAGTATTAATTACATTATTAAAAACAGTTCCTTCAGCATAGCCTAACCATAAAAATTTAAGTTGACCTAAAATTCTATTAATTCGTTCTTCTGTAGTAGGAACATCTTGGGTATTATTCTTTTTTAAAGAGTCAATTTTTGCTGGGTAGTATCTGTCTACTAAACCATAATTCCATTTAGATAATCCTGTTGAGTCTTCACCTACTACTTGACCTTGGGCTTGAGCTCCAATAGCAACTGTAGTTGAAAATTCATTAGTTAATTCAGTTTTGATATTAAAATCAGTTACAAAACTACCATCAGTACCTTTTAAACCATATAAATTAATTACGTTAGCTGTTGGGGATTCTGGGAGACCGTAAAGTGGGACTTGATCGTAAATTTGTAAAATATTATCATCCTTTAATCTAAGGGTTAACTGATTGACTCCCCCTAAACAACTGTTAGCGGTTTCACATAATTTATTAACAAAATCAAATAAGGGAAGTTTTTTAGATTTTTGATCTCTTAATTGAGTAATAGTATCTAACAAAAATTGGTATTCAAAGTAGATATTCATAATCTTACCTACTTCAACATTTAAACTATCATTAGGGTCTGAGGTTGATTCGTCAGGGAATGAAAGAGTACCTATAAATCTTTCGATTTGAGCATTAGTTAAATTAAAAACAGAAGCATACCTAACTTCATTCACCCAATCAGCTTCAATTGAATCGTCTCTACCATCTGTATTCTCATCAGTAAAATTAGTATCTTGTGAAGCTAAAATTTGTAAAGTAGGAACATCAAAAGGTAAACTAGCTCTAACCATTACTTTAGAAGGATCAGCTGAGATATTTACTCCTGAGTAGTAGCAATAGTTTTCATCTTTAGTATCTATGTCTACTATAGGTTCGTTATTACACTCTGGATGGTAAATTAAAAGTCTATCTTTAATAAAATCTAAAATATCCCCAAAGCGAATATAAAAATATTTATTATTTCCAAATTGGGCAGTAGCACTAATAATTTTATTAACTGAAGTTTCTAATCTTGTATAGTTTACTACTGGGGCTGTATCAGATGCTAAGGTTGATTGGACGTTAACAGGATTTGAAGTAACTACTCCTGTAGTAAAAGTATCTTGAGAATTAGTTTTAGCAACTAGAGTAGTTTTAAAAACTGTAATTTTGGATTGGGTTATTTCTTGATCACTTAACCCGTCTTTAGTGGATTGAATATATTGAGTTTTTTTTTCTTCAATTGGTTGGGCAGCAATTGAAAGAAATGTAGTAAGAGCTGAGTTGTTAGTTGGTTGGACATTAGAACCACCTTCTTCGTATGATACAGGTTGGGCACCATATTGCCCATCAACTCCTAAACTTTCAATAACATCACCCCAACTAATTAAAGATAAAGTAATTTCATAGTAGCCTGCTTTGTTAAATTCCCAACTAAAGTTTTTAACTCTACCAAAAAAAGCATCATAGTTTCCGTTTGATTTTTCACGGTTTTGTTCTATGTATTTTAAAAATTTAGAAGGACAAGTTACGTCATTTAACCCATATTTTTTAGTAAGGAAAGTTGGAATTAAACTAGGAGCAATGTAATCATTTGTGCTAACATAAACTCCATCATTATTAAAATAAACACTATTCCCCCATTCTAAAAACATAGTATAACCAATTCTACAATAAAGGTTATCGATGATTTTAAATTGTTCTCTATTATTAGCTCTAATATTTACAGTAACTTCTCTTAATGAACCCATATTTCGGGATTTAACACTAAATGCTGTAATACCAGGCATAGCGTTAATACCCATTTGTGTTCCTCCTAATCCGTAAGCAGCCGGGGTAAAGTCATTAGTATTTTCTGTTATACCATAACGATATTCTCCCGCAGTAGCTTTAGTTAAATCATCAGTTGCTAAATCAATACCGATATCATAATTAGCTTTGGAAGTTCCCCCAAATAAGACGTATTTACCTGCTATAGAATTACCTAACCAACCGCTAGGATCCCCAGGTAGTTCAAGGGCTTGAATTCGTTTTTCCCCATCATCTAACGACTTATATGTAGTTATTGTTGACGTTGTTAAAGGAGATGAACTCGTAGATCCTGGTGGTAAATCAGGTGGAGCAAAGGAAGTTCCTATAATAGATGAGACAGGGCTATCTACAATAGTTTCCTGGGGGATAAGTGTGTTTTCTATATTAACGGAAGAAGCAAGAGCTATGTAAGCTGTTTTTCCATTTTCCCAAACAATTTCTTGGTTGCTTTTATTAGTTTGTCCTAGTTTAGACTGACGAATCCCAATTTGATCATTTACATAATCTTTAAATGGGGCGCCTACTAAATTGGTCTGTCCATAATCGATTTTGGCCATAACTTATTAAATTTCACTATTTAAAGCATTTTGTATGAAAGATATATTTGCTGGGATTCTAATTTGAACTCCAGGAGGAGGATACATAGAACCAATATATTGGGGGTTCGCAGCAGAAATGATCCACCAAAAACTAGGGTTATTAAAATACTGGTTAGCTAATAAATCATATCTATCTTCCTTAGTTGTAATAACATACAAATCGTTATTAGACCTCGGAATCTCAGGGTACCTGTTATCTCTATAGTAACGAGTACCTTTTAGGTCTTTTAATATTAATGCTTTAGTATACCTTCCCATTATTCATTTATGTTAGTTGCGTAAGGAACTCCTTTTGAATATAGATCATTATTAGTTCCTTCATCACCATCATTTGTTAATCCCATAAATCTTTGACGGATATTGTTTTTACCATTTATACCGTCTGGGTTTAAACCTCGATCATATGCTGAACCAACTGTTTGGGGAAGGAACGTATGAATAGGCTTGAATCCAACCTGAACTTCCATTATGTGGGTAAGTTCTTTAACAGAAGGGTCTCTATAAGAAATTCCACCAACTGCTGTTCCGTCTGTACTAACAGATGGGATACCGATTTCCCAAGTTGAATCTTCTGGGAGGGTATAATTCAATGAGGTAATTACACCAGGTTGTTCATAAAAGTAACCTCCAATTGTTAATTGGTGGATGTTACCTCTCATAAACCCACTTTCACTAAAATTAGGAGCTAATGTAGATTGAAGATAGTTCAATTTTTGGTACATTATAGAAAGCTCAGGTTTAGATTGAGCTACTACTTTAAATCCAAAAGATACATCTCTACTAAATCCGTTGTATTGGAAAAAATCTTCACCTCTACCTAAATATTTAAAAGAATCCCAGCTAGCCGCCATATTATCAGAGATAGACCCATTAAATAAAGCTCTAAAGTGAACAAATGTTTTTTTACTAGGTTCGTCAGGGTTTATAACTGCGAATCTAAATTTAACAAAATCATTTTTCTTTTTGCTAGGGGTTACTACATCTCTTTCGTACATATACATAGCGTTGATTTCATCAACTACTTGTATTTGACCATCAATAGTAGCTCCAGTTGTATAATTAGATCTATCTAATGCTGAATTGCCAGGAGAATTAAGATTAACTCTTTTTTCATAGTTTTTAGCATCACCACCTGAATAATTAGGAGCGTCTGTTAAAGAACCATCTTTACGAGCTGCCTGGTAAGAGGCATTACCTACAGATTCAGGAGTAATTTTTTTACGGAAATCTTGGATTTGACCTGATGTTCTAAATGAGATTTGGTCAATTAATTGTTTTTGGTTAAAAGTAGCATTTCCATAAGTAGGAGAAAATGCTACTTCTTTATCAGTTTTAGAAACATCTCCATCAATATACACATTATTAGTATATAGAGGTTTACCATCAGGACTAAATGTTCCTAAATTAACAGCTTGTAGAGTTTGAGTTGAGTACTTATTCGAAGCTGTATTTGATTTAAATAAAGGATTAGGGGTTGGTATTGAACCTATAACCCCACCAACATTAGTAAAATTAAAATATGGAACCGAAATAGATTTTAAATAATTACCTGGTTCGAAATTTTGTTTCTCAGTGCCATAGAATCTACTAGGATTAGTAATAACTAACGGATTTGCCAAACCAGTGCGAGCACCTCCTGGGACTAATGAGGTAGCAAATTTAATACTAGTTCTACCTGATAAGCCTTTTTCAGCGTTAGGCCCTCCTGGATAGGAGAACATTGTGCCTGTAATATTGGATGGGGTGGTCTCTGAGAGGTATACTAATTTGTTATTATACGTTTCAGCAGCTGTAGCTATATAACGAGAATATGTGGGTCTACCGCCGGTATTTAAATCAAATCCCAATATATTAATATCTTGTGGAAATGGATTTATACCTTGTTTATTTCCGTGTAAACCAAAAGCATTGACTCCGGCTTGAGCTAAAGTAGAAGTAGGTAAGTAAACTCCTTCACTATTATACCCTGCTCTACGCATACCTCTAAATGTTAGAGGTGGTCCACCTGCGCTATAATCTTGCCCAGTTGCTGCTAAAACTTCTTGTTTACCTGTAAAAGCTAAACCGACTCCGGTTCCCGTAAATAAACGAGTTAATCTAGAGACATCTTTAGCTGAACCTAAAGCCGCATATTTACCTCCTCTTAAAATAAAGTCAGGACCTCCAGTTTGCCCTAATTGTTCAATAGGCAAACCTAAGGAATCTTTATATTTAGGAGAAATAGGTTGTAAAACATTCTGGGTGTAAAGGCTAGTACCTCCACCAGGAACATCTCTCCCAAATTTTAAAGATTTAAGATTGGTCTGTAGGTTAATTAAAGGCATTTATTATCCTGGTAAGTTGTCAGTGTATTTTGAAGGAGTTAAACCTTGTAAATCTAAAGTAGATGGAGATGGTAAAATGTTAGCTACCCCATCTAAATATTGTTGGTATTGTGAATTTACCAAACCAGCATTTTTACCATTTAACGAATATTCGTAATGCATTTCTGATTGTTGAGTAGCTAATGGATTGATAGTTGGAGTAGCTCCATTAAAAGCTGTTAAATTCGATCCTTGTTGTGTTAATTTATCTAAAAGTCCCATAATAATTGTTTTATTATAAATATTAAAAATTAAAGTTTACTATAACTAAACGCTTCAGCATATCCTACTTTTGAGGAATCCATATAGACATCTGAGTTTTTATTGGCTATTCTTTCTAATAAAGAAATCATTTTATCATTACCACCACCTCCACCAAGATTAGTTCCAGCTACTACTGAGTCATTATTGTTTAAAGCAATGGTTCCTATTCCTTTTTTCTTAATTACGGTATCACCATAACCACTAGGGAACATTTCTAAGTCGTCTGCAGTTGATGATTGGGCTGATGCTACTGCTGTGAGTAATGCTGCTGTAGCACCTCCAGCTAAAGCCCAACCTACGGGACCTAATCCAGCGGATCCAGACCAAATAGAGGCTACAGCTGTTCCTATAGCTTTAGTTAAGGTTATACCGCTTATAATTGCTTGTCTACCTAAAGTAACTGTTATAGCTCCTAAAATAGCATTTACAGCGTAACTATTAGATAAGATATCCGCAAAGAAACCAGCAATCATACCTAAAGGACCTTCAGCAATAGTTGTAAAGATATCTTGCATCTTTTCTATAGCCGTATTTAAAGATTCTTGGAATGTAAGTTGTTTAAAATTAGATAATTCTTGACCTTCTAATTGAGAAGCTATTTCTTCATTGGTCATTAATTGTCTTTGTTGATTAAGAAGAAGTTCGGACATTTCTTCTCTACCTAATCCCATAGCTTCAGCAATTGCTTGTTGCTGTAATCTATTCATATTAGAATATTCAAAGAACGATACATTTTGGTTAGCAAGTTCTTGAGCTACACCTTCTAGATCGTTATTGATAGCTAATAATCTAGCTTTTTCTAAATTGATTTCTCTACCAATTAATAATTCAGCTTTTAATTCATTCTCAATTGAACTTTCAAAATTGAGTAAGGATTCAGCCATCTTATCTACTTGGGCAAGATTACTTCCGAATTTTTTAGCCTCTAATGTAGCAGCTGTTAATTCCTTAACACTACCTCCTAATGAAACTTGAATTGATGCTGATGCTGAAGCTACTTCACTTAATGTTTGTTTAGTATCGAAAGCTTTACCATTAATAGTATTAAAAGCACCGATTTGTTTTACTAAACTTCCTAGTTGATCTTCAGTGTTATTACCTCCTAATTTAAGTAATGAGGTTAGTGATGTAGCTTGTTCAACAGAAAGACCTAATCTTTTGTTTAATGTAGTAAAGGTTTCTAAGGTTTGGCCACTATAATCTACAGCAAATCCTAGTTGTCCTGAGAATTCTGAAAAACTTTCTGCTAATTTTTTAGTAGTAAGAAAAGCATCAGCACTACTATTAGCTATCATATGGAAATCAGCTGAAATTCCTGCTGATTCGTAACGACTTAAACCTAATTGTTTTTGTATACCCGTTACACGTGAATCTACTTCACCAATAGCTTTACCAATTTGTCTAAATAAGAAAAGACCTAGAGTTAAGGGGTCACTTAATGTTTTTCCAATTCCTTCCCCAAGTTTTTTAGCACCAAATATAATTGCTTCTTCTTGGTTCATTATTTCCTGCCCATCCTCAACTAAGGCTTTTTGCTCAGCTACAACAGCAGCATAGGCATCTTGGGCATCTTTACCTAGTCCTGGGATTGATCCAAAAAGATTAAGGATTTTACCAGTAACTCCTAATGAATCATTTAGTTCTTCTACTAATTCTTTTTCTTTTCCTCGTCTTGCGTTATTTGCTTCTAATGCTATAGATTGAGCTTGAGTAATTGCTAATCTTTTACCATCAGTATCTAATAAAGAATAAGCCGTGTCTATTTCACTATCTAACTCACTATTACTATTCTCAAGAGCTGTTAATTGATCAGCTCTTAGAGCATTACCATTAGCTATCTCCTTATTAATTTCATCAATTAATACTTGATTTTCTTTTTGTTTAGCTAAGTTTTTGGCTAATTCATTGGCGGTTTCAACTACAACGCGGGCATTTTGTTTGCCTGAAGTTAAAATTTGGTTGGTTAAGCTAACTGTTAAAGTATCAGCCGCAGTAATAAGTTTTTTATTTTTAGCTATTTGCTTCTCAATATCATTAACTGTATTGAGGCCTACTCTTTGATTAACTATTTCTTTGTTAATCTTTTTATTGAGTTCTAGTAAGTTTTGGTCTTCTGTATTACGACGAGTTCGGATACCCAATTCTTCTTTAAGAGTATCTAATAATGAATTGGATAAATCTAATGAACGAGCAAGGGCTTCGGTTTGGGCTTGGTAATATCTATTACCTTCCCTAAGCCCCTCGTTACGTTCTTCTATAGATTCTCTATCGTTTAATGCCATGCTTTGGTTTTGTTATAAATATTGAAAAATTAACTTATTTATAACTAGTTTTAGCTTGATCTTTTTTATTAATATAAGCTTGTTTAATGGTTCCGTCTGGGTTAATGACTGAGTCTTTAGATGAGGCTTTTTTAGATTGTTCAGCCTGTTCATCGTAGTAACTTTTAATTTTTTTAAAAGTAAAATTACGGAGCCAAATTGGCATATTATATATTTCTCCCCAAGAGTATCCTCCCTTTCCATGAAATACTATCTCATGGATTTGGGAAAATACAGTATTACGTAATGATTTAGCCGAGGTCGGAGTCAGGCCAAAAAAAGCTAATCCCAAGTGGGAGAGTCCTTTTAACTTTTGATCCGATGGGAAAAAAAGACAGATCTACGTCTGGTTGAAGGTTTGTAATATATTCTCTTAGTGCCCTGGAGTCTTGAGCCAATAGATACCCATTGACAAATTCGTTAATAGTTTTCTTTTCTCTATCTCCATTAACAGAAGTAATCATATATCTTAATCGGGTAGTTAATTCCGCTGTTCCTTCCTTATTAATCTTTTTAAGACTATTTAACTCATTTGTAATAAGTAATTCATCTTTATGGGTTAATAATTTAACAGTAACCTCATTACCTGAGTTAGGTAAGGTGTAAGGGAATTCATTTAAACCTTTATTAAAGATTGACTCGTCAATTTGTTTATTTTCTAAAGTAGTTAAGTCTATTTCTTGTTCTACCCCAGCATAACTAAATTTATAATCTTTACCATATCCTAAAATACGAGCTGCTACAAAAACAGCATTTTTATCTCCAATAATAAGATCATCATAATTTATATCGGAAACAATTAAGGATTTCATTAACCGATCTAATACGGTTCCATCTGTAATATAATTAGCATTAGTAAGAATGTCTTCCTCTTTAGCTGTCATATATTTCATTTCTATCTTTCCAGAAGATAAGGGATTTGAATCAGGATAAACTAAACCTTTTGAAGGTAGTTCAATAGTTTCTGTTGGTAATTTAAATTCCATAAACGTATTTAATAATAACTTTGTTCGAGTATAAATATGAATATAAAAAAGAGCTTGAACGAATCCAAGCTCTCTTTACAAAAATATTTACTTTCTTATTAGAAGTTCAAGATACAGTAATCTGGTTGAACTGTCATTGTAAGGTTTATAGCAGTGTTTTCTGTATCCCAACCATATTCACCAAAGTTAGCATCAGTGATTAAAGCACCTTTAATGATCCATTCTGATACTACGTCACCAACAGGGCCTAATACGTTGAATGTTAAGTCTTTCTTATAGAAATCACTATAACCATCACGACCAGTTACTGATTCGTGGTGTAAACGTACCCATTCCATAACGGCTTGGGCACCAGAAGGAGTAATAGGATCAAATAATGTGAACTGAACTGTATTCCAAGTTGTTTTTCCTTTCACAAAACGTTGAACGTTGATGTGGTTAAGAGGTACTGTGCCTTGAGTTAAGGTTACGGCACCTACACCTTTTACGATATAAGCTGGGAATCCGTCCATATACATGATGAACCTGTTTGCTTGTTTTGGTTCAAACGCTGTAAAGAAAATTTCGTTGGGATCTAATACTGCCATTGTTATTTATTTTATTCTATTATAAATATTCGTTATTTAAACTTCTTACCCTGGGAAAGTAGCTCCTGTTGGTAATACATTAAAGTCTAGGATAATGAATTCTGCTGTTTTAGTTGGTTGGAGATAAATAGCACCTACCATCTGATTTCTGTCGATTACGTCAGGTGTGTTATTTGAATCATCCATTACAACTTTAAACGCATATAAACCTTGTCTTTGTTGTACAGACTCTAAATAAGGGTTTACTGCTGCTAAGAAGTTATTTCTTGTGGCGGCTGTATTTTGTTCAAATACCAAGTTTTGAGAAACTTGACCAATATATCCTTTAAGAGCAATTAATAATCTTCTAACATTTACTCTATCAAGCGCCGAAGCTTGTCTCTGTAATGTCTTTTGACCATAAACTACAGTACCGGTTCCAGGGAATGAAGCGATTGGGTTAACGTTATTTTCGTATAAGGTATCTCTGTTAGATTGTGTTAACTTTCTTTCAGGGCGAATTACGTTGTCTAAACCTCCTCTGTTGATACCCGCTGGAGCAAACCATGGCTCGCTTACACTGTCGTTATATGCGTAAACTCCCCCGATCATTGTTGACGCTGGTACCCAAACGTTTTGACCTGAATCAGGGTCAATTGTTTGTAACCAAGGCCAGTACATAGCGGCGTATGAAGTATTTCTTGAAGCTGCTTGAGTTGTTGTATTAACAATAGTTGCAGCGTAAGTAATAGGATCAAGTACGTAAATGCTATCACCTCTACCTTGAGTGTTATTAATTGCTGTAGTGGTTTGTGAAGCATGAACACTATTAAATAAACCAGGAGTTAATAACACATTAAATGCGTAGTCATCTTGGTTAGCTAATAAGTTTAACATATCTGTATAATCACTACCTACAACACCTTGTGTTACAGCGCCAGCACCTGTACCTGCTAATTCATAGTAATTACCACCAGCTGTGTAAGTTGAAATATTAGTACCAGTACCACCTGAGAAGGCACCACCGGCTGATCCTGAACCTACTGCTGGGATAAGATCCACATAAGCGGCTTTAGCATTACCTGCATTATCTAAGTAATTAGGAGTTAAGTTATTAACTGTTTTTACTTTAATATATCTTGAAGAGTTAGGGTATGAACCTGATACTTCTAGGTAATTTTCAGTTGAGTTGTAGTTGTATGTAGTATCACCAATTACTCTAGAAACAAAGTTTGGTTGTGTTGGGTCTAATGATAAGTTATTCCAAGATTCTAAGATAACTGGGTTGTTTGTTGTGTCATCGCCTCTTCTAACTACTAATGAAAATACACCAGATGCTGTGTTATTAGAAACAACTTGCCATCTAACGTTATCAATATTACCATTTTCTAAAGCACCACCTGTTAAGATAGTACCATTATTATTCCAAACCGCACCTTTATCAATAGCTTCAAAAGTAACAGCCGTACTAGCGTCAATTGCTGGGATTTGGGCGTTTGAGTAACTCCAATCTGTAGCGGCTGAGCCTGAAACTACTCGAGTTACTAACATTGTGTTTCCACCGTTAGCGAAGTAGTTGTAAGCTGCGATAGAAGTAAAGTAAGAATAGACTAAGCTACCACTTTCGAATGTGGTACCAAATCTATTTTGATAATCGCTGTATGATGTAACGAGTGTTGGTACTTCTACAGGACCTTTTACTGTAGGACCTACAAGAGCAGCACCTACTTGTACAGGTTGCTGCGTGATAAATGACTGGTCATTCTCTCTTGTTAATACACCAGGTGATACTAATGTTTCTGCCATTGTGTTGGAATTATTATTTTATTATAAATATTCAAGAGAGAATTAAAAATTAATTGTTTTTAATAAACTCTCCAGATGTTATATCAATTGTACCTTCACCATATTTGTCTTGTAGTGTTTTTCCAAATTCACTACTTTCGGTTTGGAGTACAGTAATATTAGTTTTTAATTTTTCTTTTTGTAGATTAAGAGATTGAATTTGATATTCTAATTGACCGAATTGAGTTATTAAACTAGTTTCGTTTTCTTGAATACTTTTTAACCTTTCAAGCTCTTCTTTTGCCAAAAACACTTGTTCCATGATGATAAATATTATATTATTTTTTACTATTTAAGATGGGTTTAATTTTTTGAAATACTTGCCCCGGGGTAATAGACTTTTGACAGATGTGTTGTTTATCTGTACCCTTCCAAATTGGGCACCAATCCCAATCACCAGCATCAAACATAAAGTTAGGATTAGTCCAACAAGGAATACAAGCTCCCTCGTTCATAATACGAGTTACTTTAGAAGTAAATTCGTGGTTTTTATCAGCAAACCCATTAATCATTACTGTGTGTTTACCTAGTCCCCAGTTAAACCAAGATAAACCAGAGCCTAAACCAATAAATAAATCAGCGTGTAATAAGTAATTCGCTACTGTTGAGAAGGGTTGATTCCATGAATTTATGGTTCCTTGGATAAACAACTCGTTTTTAGTTAAACTAACTACCTGATAGCCAGATTGGTTAAGTAATTTTACTAAAGTTTTCCAATAATTGATATTCCATTCTTTACAACCAGCGGTAGCATTAGGACCGATAACAACATATTTACCTTTAATCAAACGATTTCCTTTAGAAAAATTTAAACCGTGGTTTACTTCTTTAAATTCCAAACCTAGGATATCAGTAGCAGTTTGTTGTAATGGGATTACGTTTACTTGGTTGGGGTATTTATCAAAACAGCTCCATTTATTATCATCACCCTTAAACCAACCTACACGGTATACTGCTGCGCACGAGGTTGATTGCCCAGGTTCCATAAATTCAATATCTTTATAGGCTTCTAAACCTTTAAACCAATCATTATGGAATGTAGACATAATTACTTTACAATTATGTTTTTTAGCAAACTCTACAGCGTATGGAGTCCACGCTACAGTATCACCTAATGATTTAGATTCTAAAGTAATCAATACTCGTTGTCCCTCTAAATTAAGTTTATCTACAACTTCACCATTTACTTTAATAATCCAGTCTGTATAGTATTTTCTGGAACAAGTAGTCCACATATTATTACTGATAGTTGTGCTATAGATTACTTTATCTGTTTTAGCATCAATAAATTCAATAAAATATGTTTCTACATTGTCACCTTTAATAAAAACTTTAGGTCCCTCTAGGTATGAAATCTCAATACGATTTGGTTTAGAAGTAGGTTTATAGGTTTCCATAAAGTTTTGGACAGTTTCCATACCAATTTCAGCTACTCTATCCCAATTAAAATCACGATGGATCAATTTAGCTTCTTCAATAGCACGTTTTTTATGGTCGGTATAATTTTCGTATGCATCGCGCATTACACGAGCTAAATCCTCAAAATCAGGCTCATAGTAATTACCAGGAATATGATTGTCTTTAAGGTTAATACCAAAATTAAAGTAGTTGTTACCGTTGGTTGGTTTTTCACCTAATACTTTTACAGGTAAACCTTTACCCTCAGCAAATTCCATTTGAGCACAGCATGCTGAATAGATAGATGGGGTGCCACAAGCCATAGCTTCAATTAATGGTAAATTCCATCCCTCGGCTCTAGCACAAGATAGAAACACATGACCATTTTTCATGTATGTAATATAATCTTCTCTAGAAGGGAAGTTTTTAATTTTGATACGTGAATCAATTAAACCATAGTTTTTTAATCTATCTTCTGTAGTAGTAAAGCCATCTAAATCTTTACCCCATGGATTATCAATTGAAACAATTAAATCAACTGGTTCATTAGATTTAAATTCTTTAAGGAAGGTTTCAATAATTTCCTTAGTAGATTTTCTATAATCCCAACGTCCAAATAAAACAAATTTAAAACGTCCGTCTACATAATCTAGTACTGTTTGGGGATCTTCAGGATAAAACGTATTTACATCTACACCTTCGGGTACTACTTTTACTTGATCAGGATCTGCGCCCTGTTTAATAGTACACTCACGTTGCCACTTACTAGGAACCCAAATTTGATCGTATTCTAGTAATTGGTTAAAAAATTCAGTAGGTTGTTCAGTTGACTCCCAAACATTATACCCAATTTTAGGACCAATATACCCATCATAAAAGAAATGGTGGTTGGTTTCTTCTAAAACAATGTTAACATCGTGTTTAAAATCCTCACCATGATTCTGGTAGATTCTATGGTCAGTTCTTGTTCTATCAGAATTCCAGAGGGTTTGCTCGTGGAGCAACTTTTTATCAATATCTAAGATATAGGGGTTACCTTCGTGTGGTTCATCACTAGGCCAATTCCATTCTTTACCAATAGTAAAATTCCTAACCTTAACATCAGTATGTTTAGATAGGTGACGGAAAAAATCTCTAGTGTGATTAGCATAACCAGTGGTTCCTACATAAGAACCGTGAGCATAAATTTTGGGTTTTTTCATATTATCTCATTATTTCACAACCACCATCTATACCACGGGTTCCATTAAATCCGTGCCAAATGGGTTTGAGGGGTACTTGATTATTTCTTAGATGTTGGGCTATTAATGTTTCGTTTATAAACATATCAGTATAAAACTGATAGTATTCAGGGTCCACAAATATAATACGGAGCATGTGGGTAAACACGTTACAGTAAATTTTCATTAAATCATATCCACCAACTGCGAATGTATCATTTAGCTGATCGGCCATTTTCCAATGTGGTGGGTATTCAAAATAATGAATGTAGTTTGGGTCATATTTAGTAACGTCTTCTAATAAGGGGCAATTATTAGCTACTCGGTGGGTAAATAATAAATCGTATCGAGTTTTAATAACTAAATCATACTTAATACCTGTTGCCTCCATTAAATCCCAAGAGCGTTTTAATGATAACCACATACTCATTTGGGAATTAAGGCGTTGATTGTTTGGACCTTTTAAATCAGCAGCATCAAATTTAATAGCAGGTTCAAATAAATAATCTTTAGGTTGATACCAATCAACTAAATTCTGATATAAATTATTCTCTACATTATAAACCTTCTGTAATTTACCTTCATTAAAGAAATCATATTTGTGGAATACTTTATCTTCCCAAGCGTGTAAATACACATCGACATCATATCTATCTAAAAACCATTTTTTTAGGTCTTTAAATCCATTTCTATACCTACGTGGTTGACCACTAACTAATATTGCTATTTTCATCGTAATATGTTAGCTGTAAAATATTCTGTTAGACTTTTTACGTAATTTATTTCTACTTCATTAGAAACTAAGTGGTATTTTAATACTGTTTCTGGGTGGATTGGGTCAGGGTTTTCAGATATGACTGTATCTAACCACGCTTTATACGCATCATTCATGTAAATATAGGATATCGCATACGTGAAATAATCAGCATAAATACCCGCAATTTCAGGCGAACTAACGGCAAATAAATCATCAACCTCGGAGTGTCTTGTTGTGTGGCCTTCAGGTGTTAATGGATATTCAAATACATTAAGTTTATTAGGGTCTAATAAAGATAAATCTTTTAGAAATAGACATTCGGGTGAAATATAATCAGTAAATTCTAGATCAAATCTAGTTCTAATAATTAAATCATATTCAATTCCAGAGTTTCTAACTAAATTATAACAAGCATGGATTGAATAAGAAGCACTTAATAAACTATTTAATTTATAATTTAAGGGCGTTCCTTTAATATTAGTTGTATCAAATGGAATAGGTTTTTGAAAAAAATAATCCTTAGGTTTAAATAGATCTAATATTTTAGAATAGTCATCGTCTTCAAATTCATATGTTCTAGCCTGAGCGAATTTATGACCTGCTTCCATAGCAGAGTCATCTTTCCAAGTATGAATGTAAATATCACAATCATACTTAGAAAGAAACCATTTTTTTAATTCGGCAAACCCTTGTTTGTAATTACGAGGTTGACCACTAATACAAACTGCTATTTTCATTATCTATAGTGACCTCCTCCTAACCATAATACAAATGATTTACGAGTACCTTTAGTAACTGGGGTGACTCTATGCATCATAAATGATGGGAAAATTACTACATTACCTTTACCTCGTGGTGCTGTATATGGGTATTGACCACCTGTCCAAATTTGTAAATCACCACCTTCGTATTCATCGGGGCTTGAGAGTTGGACTGTAATAGAGATTTTACGGAATTTCATAAAACCATCTGCTCCAATATCCATGTGCCAATCATAGTGACCTTTGTTTGATCCATAATATTCTGTGTATTGAATATTTTCGGGCATGTTGTGGATATCAAATTGAAACATTTCAGAGTTAGCTGTCATAGCCATTTCTCCTAATTTGTCATAAATCCATTTAGTTTCGGGAGAAAACGGCATCCATTTAATTTGTGAATTACGCGCTTCTAAACCCTCGCCTTGATCTTGACCACCAGCCTCTGTAATACCAGGTTGGAAAGGAACATCAAGTACTTGTTGTTCAATTAATTCTAATTCTTCAGGTGTGAAACCTTCACCAAACCAATAATAGTTGGTTTGATTGACATACTTGTCAAATGGTAATGGAAATGAATAGGTTGAATCCATAATTTATTTTTTGGTAAATGAAACTAATATGTAACGTGTGCCTTCTTCTACTGGTCTACCCCCGTGGAGGTGAGTAATAGTACCTGGGTGAGACATAACGTTACCAATTTTACGTGGTTGAACTGTTGTTTTATATTTGGGTAAATAGGTACCTCCACCTTTAAAATCATTATTTAATCTTACGTTCAATGTAATAACAGAATCGTCGTGATGCAAGTCTAAACTACCCTGATTTACAGTATCATATTTAGCGATAAAATTTTCACTGCCTAGAGTTTTCCAGGTATCACCTGTAAGTTCCCAATACCAAATCCAAATTGGATATACAAATTCCTCTAATACTCTTTGGTAAATATGTTGTACACCTAAACTTTCCATTGTTTGGTCAGTTGTAGGATAAAATTCATGGCGATCAGTTACCCAAGTATTATTTTCAGCTAATTCGATAATTTCATTACAGAATTTTTCAGTAAATAATGGGAATTCAATTACGTTAGGAGCAATTTCATCTACCATCAAACGTGATTGACCTTTGCGAATAAAAGGATTAATGTATTTATCACACCATTCTTCCCAATTTTGAATTTGCATAATTTCAGGCAAATCACTTAATACAGTAGGTTCAGGTCTAACATAAAATGTAGTACCTGGGCTGGCTTTTTGTTCGTAATAATTAACAATGGGAGCGGCTGCTTTTAATCGAGTTTTACCACTATATTCACCTAAAATTTCCTGACGATGAGTCATTCCATAGGTAATAGGTAAAAATTCATCAATAGCAAACATAGCTCCTTTAAATTGTTCAAGATATTCCTCTACTAAAATTTGAATACCTTTTTTAGATAAAATATAAGCATGAGCATTGTATGAATAATCAGGTTCAACCCAACCTAAAACACCTTCGATAGGTTGTTCTAAATCTGCTTTGAGAGCACTACGACCTAAATAAATTAGATCATAACCCATATCTAATAGTTGTTGAACCTGGTCCCAGGGTACTTGGATTTCTTCGTGGAAATCATCCTCAAAAATAATAGCTACTTCGTGGTCTTTAGCATATGAATCTACCCAAGCATCTACGTGAGAGAGTGAACAACCTAATTCACCATCCATTACATCACGAGACCACCATTCATTAGGAGTATTAAATTTCCAACGTGGATGTTTTTTAACACCAAATTTTTCTAAAATTTCGGGGAATTCAGGTGATTTAGCATTAAATCCAGGTTTAATCCAGTATGGGGTATTAGGTTCTGGGAGATTGACGTTTGTGCATTTTTCCTGTAATTCAGGCGTTTCATTTGTGCTTAGAACGTAGAAATAATCAATTTTCATATTTAACTTTGTTATTAATGGTAACCATTTGTCTTTTGTAACAATTCTCCAATCATTATAATGTATATAGGATTTAACTAAATTCCAATTTATATTTTCATAAATATTACGAGTATTAAACCCATGTAATGTTTCTTTTAACCCTCCCCATTCCCACGTTATTGGTTGAACCTTATGCCCTAACATTTCTAGGGCAGTGATACAGAATGTTTCTTCATAATCACTAGGGTAATACCAATATGAACTACTTGCCATTAGTGGGTATAGTTCTTGTTGGGGTAATGTACCAACAAATTCTACACCATCCAAACTATCTACCCATTCTTTAAAATAAAGATTATAATATTCTAACCCATATGCTGGAGTAGCTATTTTTAAAGTAGCGTCAGGAGTATTTTTTACAATAGAAGGCCATTCCTCCAATAAACGTTGTAACCCACGTTCAGCGTGGGAGGTGTAGATGTATTGATTATCGTTTTTTATATTATGTTTTTGGTTACCTGGGAATAGTTTTCCTTGTTTTATTTTGGGGGTAGGCCAAACATCTATAAAATTGGATTTTTCAACACCATTTCCAATAACAATAGTTTTACCTAACGCTTCGGGGAATTGTTCTATAAATTTATTTTGATGCCAATAGGTTAAACATACTATATGAGATAATTTAGGATGTTTTAATAATTCTCTATGGTTTTTTAATTCAGTACCTCTCCACCAAGTAAAATAATCAGTGTTATGAACCCAAAATATAGAGTTTTTGTAATTAAAATCCTCAAATTCCTTTAAATAATGAATATATGATGTAGCTATAATAGTGTCTACTGAATCAGTCTCATTTTTGAATGTTTGAGTGGTTCTGTATTTGACTTTATCGTAATCACCTTCGATTACATCGCCTACTACCCATACCTCGTTTCCGGGATACGATACCAAATATTTGGAGAGATACAGAACACATTGTTCTGTACCTCCCAAACCAGTTGAATTTATAAATGTTGGGTTCCAAGGTTTATTTTGATATCCCGTGTATAAAACTATTTTCATTAAAATTAAAACCTATTTTCGTTTTTTTACATTCTTACTGCATCAATTAAATATCCTGAATCGAATGATAATAACCAAGTGGGTTGTCTAGTTCCTAGGTTTAAATCATAGTCTCCAGATATACCAATATCTACGTTTTGACCTCCAGGTGCACCTTTTGGACCGATTGGACCTTGTGGACCGATTGGACCGATTGGACCTCTTGCTCCAATACCTGCAGCTGGGCCGATTGGACCAATAGCACCAATTGGGCCTTGTGGTCCTGGTAAACCGCTACTACGGAACCAATATGCTGTATTAGTATAGCTAATTGTTCCAGGGGGGGGATTTTGGATACAATAGTAGATATTAGGGTATGGTAATTCAGCAACTTTAACACCATCTCCTACGTAAAATGATTCGTTAATATCCCAAATACTCAAATTTGGGGAATTATATGCTAAACCACCAGCACCTTTAGGACCTATTGGACCGATTGCTCCGATTCCGGCATTATTACCTCTTGGACCACGAGGACCGATAGCACCAATTCCGGCATTTGGACCTGCAGCACCTTGTGGACCTCTTGGACCAATGTTACCAATACCAGCATTGTCACCTTGAGGACCGATTGGACCAATGGGGCCTTTAGCTCCGATTCCAGGAGTAACACCTACAGGACCTCTTGGACCAATGGGGCCTTTAGCTCCGATTCCAGGAGTAACACCTACAGGACCTCTTGGACCAATTGGACCGATAGCTCCAATGCCAGCATCTGTACCTCTTGGACCAATTGCACCTCTTGGACCAATAGCACCTTGTGCACCGATTGGACCAATAGAGCCAATAGGACCTTGAGGTCCAATAGCTCCAATTCCAGGAGTTACACCAACCGGACCTCTTGGACCAATAGCACCAATAGCTCCAATTCCAGGAGTTACACCTACTGGACCACGAGGACCAATAGCACCAATTCCGGCATTAGCACCTTGAGGACCTCTTGGACCAATGGGGCCTTTAGCTCCGATTCCAGGAGTAACACCTACAGGACCTCTTGGACCAATTGGACCTCTTGCTCCAATACCAGCGGAATCACCTACTGGACCACGAGGACCAATAGCACCAATTCCAGGAGTGACACCTTGAGGACCTCTTGGACCAATAGCACCAATAGCTCCAATTCCAGGAGTTACACCAACCGGACCTCTTGGACCAATTGGACCTCTTGCTCCAATTCCAGGAGTTACACCAACCGGACCTCTTGGACCAATTGGACCTCTTGCTCCAATTCCAGGAGTTACACCAACCGGACCTCTTGGACCAATTGGACCTCTTGCTCCAATACCAGCGTTATCACCTAATGGACCACGAGGACCAATAGCACCAATTCCGGCATTAGCACCTTGAGGACCTCTT
>OCVQ010000175.1_pt1 | contig 56711 bp, 50 predicted proteins | sample 1539061 | NCBI WGS metagenome assembly OCVQ01 (sample SAMEA3355526, study PRJEB22509) | marine metagenome | biome: marine; feature: river plume; material: water | place: USA | collected 2010-08-08 | depth 0.5 m | reverse complement strand
GTGTTGTTTGTTGCACCAGCGATATCCGTCCAAGTAGATCCACCGTTGGTAGAATTTTGCCATTGGAACGTTGTACCTGTGCCGGTAGTCGCTCCGGTAAGTGATACAGTTACGGGTTGACCTAGACAAGCTAATGCTGGAACTGCAGCAGCTGTTCCACCAGCAGCAGGATTTTGACAATTATTAGAAGGTCCAACCGTTTGAACTGTTGTTACTTGACAACCAGATGAGGTGACACATGAGGCGTTAACTGTCCAGTGCGCATAGTATGTGCCATTTGCAGGTGGAGTAAAAGTCAATGGTGAAGTGCCCCATGCAACAGCTGGGCCTGTTGCCGAACCTTGTCGCATAGTAATGTAACCCCCATTTGCAATCCCCATAGTATATACGGTCGAAGAAAGCATTCCGTAGACAGGGGAATACTCTGACAAATAATTACAGGTTGAAATAGTAACTGTTGTACCAGCAACGGTGGACACTGTTCCCGAAGCATATTGGAAGGCATTCGTACATTGGGCAGAAACATACCCTGCGCTCGAAACGCTCATAATCAGGAGCAGCAATAACTTCGCTCTCTGTTTAATTTGTATTATTTTTTTCATAGTTTTTAATTAAATTATTAATTCGAGCACAATTTACTACAAAATTTGTCGCAAAAAAAAAAATACTTAACAAAAGTTAAAAATAACATCTGTTAAAATATCAACCAATCTGTGATTGCTAAAAAAAGGGAAGTGAAAAATTATTCTTCTAATTGACCTTTTAACAAGGTCAATTCATCAAGGATTTTAGAATAAATTCGCGTGATTTTCTCTTGATCGGTTGCATAAAATTCAAACGAGCGTGTAAATTGATCTTCTGTCACTTTGTGCTCTTTAAAAACTCGAGCACTGGAAGAATCCATTATTTTAAAGTATTTGTTCATTTGCTTATAGGTGACACTAATATGTCCTTCTATAAGCATCAAGTCTTTCATTATTTCGGTCATTTTCCGTTCCTCAATAAGATCATCGGGTGCATCTGGTTTTTGAATACCATCATGACAAGCAACCAACAAAAAGGAACTAAAGAAAACAAAAACTATATTTTTCATGACCGATTAAATAGCAAACGATGCCCGCTTGTAACGTCATTTATTTGACCATTGTTGTACACCAAATTACCATTAACGAATGTACTGTCGATAGAATGTGAAAAAGAAACTCCTTCGAAAGGAGACCAACCGCATTTGTAAAGTGCATTTTCTTTGGTTACTGTGGCAGATTTATTTGGATCAACAATAACTAAGTCGGCATAATACCCTTCTCGAACAAATCCTCTGTTTTCTATTGCAAAAAGTTGTGCAGGAGCATGTGCCATTTTTTCGACAACACGTTCTTTGGATATCTTTCCTTCTTTTGCTTTTTCAAACATTGCGATTAACGCGTGCTGAACAAGTGGTCCACCAGAAGGTGCTTGAAAATACTTACCCGCTTTTTCTTCCAAAGTATGCGGCGCATGATCCGTAGCGATAACGTCAATGGCATTGGAAAGGACACCTTGCCAAATTCCTTCTCTGTCTTCCGCCGTTTTCACAGCTGGGTTCCATTTGATGAACACCCCTTTTTCGTCGTAATCTTTATCCGAAAACCACAAATGATGCACACATGCTTCAGTAGTAATTTTCTTTTGAATCAATGGTGTATGCGCATCAAACAAACCAACTTCTTTGGCTGTTGAAATGTGCAATATGTGAAGTCTGGTTCCATGTTTTTTGGCAAGTGCCACAGCTCTACTCGAGCTCAAGTAACAAGCTTCCTCCGATCGGATCAATGGATGCGCCGACATTGGCACGTCTTCTCCATATTTCTGTTTGAATAGCTCTATGTTTTTACGAATAGTGGCTTCATCTTCGCAGTGCGTGGCGATCAGCATATTCACTTTGGAGAACAATCCGTTCAACGCTGTTTCATTGTCAACTAACATATTTCCGGTCGACGAACCCATGAAGATTTTAACTCCACAAACATTTTTATCGTTTGTTTTCAAAACTTCTTCTAAGTTATTATTCGAAGCGCCCATGAAAAAAGAGTAATTGGCAATGGACTTTTTGCTGGCGATCATATATTTATCCTCAAGTAATTCTTGTGTCAAAGTATTGGGAACGGTGTTGGGCATTTCCATGAAAGACGTAATCCCTCCTGCCACTGCTGCTCTTGATTCGGTGAGAATTTCACCTTTGTGGGTTAAACCGGGTTCTCTAAAATGAACTTGATCATCGATGCATCCAGGAACAATGTATTTCCCTTCGCAATTTATTTCAGTTTCGGTTCCAATTCCTTGAATATTCTGAGCAATTTTCTCAATTCGATCATTGAAAATAAGTACATCTGAAGAAAAAGTCTTTCCTTCATTGATGACCATTCCGTTCTTCAATAAATATCTCATAATTTTGTAATTCGCATTTTCAATACACCAAAGATGGCTTCCTTAAAGATACTACCACTCATTTTGGATTTTCCCCGCTCGCGATCCTTAAAAGTAATTGGAATCTCTTTTACTTTGAAACCTTTCTTGATCATCTTGTACTTCATCCCAATTTGAAAAGCGTATCCTTTAAACACATTTGTATCCAAACTAATCTGTGCCAAAGTACTATTTCGGTAACATTTGAAACCAGCCGTTGTATCTTTAATTGAAATCCAAAGCACCATTCGAACATAAACGCTGGCATAAAAAGACATTAACTTTCTGCCCAAAGGCCAATTTTCTACATTTCCACCTTTCACGTAGCGTGATCCAATAACCAAATCCATCTTATCCTTTTCGGCTGTTTCAACCAACCTTGAAAGGTCATCTGGATTGTGCGAGAAGTCGCAGTCCATCTCTATCGTATATTCATATTCATGTCGCAAGGACCATTTGAATCCAGCAATGTACGCCGTTCCTAATCCTAACTTTCCGTCTCTTTCGATTAGGTGCACTCTTTCGGGATTTGTTTTTTGAAATTCTTTGACTTTGGCTGCTGTTCCATCTGGAGAGTTATCGTCAATAATTAAAATGTGAAATTTCTCCCGGTACGAAAGCACCTTGTCGAGCATCAATGAAATATTCTCAATTTCATTATAGGTTGGTATTATGACAAGTGTTTTTGGCAATTTTTTTTTTAAAGTTCTAAAAATACTCAAAATTCACGCAATAAATTACAGGGAAATCAAATCCAAGACAAACGAGTCTTTTGATTTTTATATTTTTAAGAGTATGAAACTCCTATTCGCTGTATTTAATCTAGAAAGAAAAAACATAGAACTGCTCGATAATGGGTAAAATGAATTCATAGCAGCTTGTTCTTCGCTTTTCGCAATATTGATTGATGGGATTTAGAATAAATGGACCTAAATAGAACGTTCTGGGTTAAACAAACAACAATTGTTACCCAAGACTCAATGATTGTCTTTTTTAGCAACTCGTTTTTGTACTTTTGACGAATGAAAGTCATTTTCGGAATTTCCCTGCTTTTTACTTACTTCTGTTTCGGGCAGGAAGCCAAGAATATTGACTTTCTCAACAATTGGCACCAAGATTCTATTCTCACCGCTTCCACAAAAATTCGCTACAACGAATGCTGGGGTTTCGAGATGAACGGATCTGAATATGCTGTTTTGGGCAGCACAGAAGGAACCCATGTTTTTGAAATTTCATCCGTAAGTGAATTTATTCCTCGCGGTTTTGTGAAAGGTCGATTTTCATCAGCACAAGTGGTTCATCGTGATTTTAAAACGTACCAAAATTATCTTTATGCTGTATGTGACGAAGGATCGAGCAGTCTCCAAATCATAGATTTGAGTTATTTACCAGATTCAATTCATTTAATTTATGATGCATCAAATCTTATTACTACAACGCACAATTTATTTGTGGACGAACCTAACGAACTTTTATACGCTTTTTCGGTGACCGTTATCGACACGTTAGGCCCAACTGCTCAAGATGCGATGCGCATATTTTCCTTGGCTGACCCGACACTTCCCGTTCTATTGTATTCAGGTCCAAATGATATCACAGAAGTACATGACGGATATGTTCGCGATAATATTGCTATACTAAATTGTGGATTCGATGGTTTGCGAAGATATGATTTCACTAATCCGAGCGCACCTGCTTATTTACAAAACATGGCTTTTTATCAAGAACAAGGGTACAATCATCAAGGCTGGTTAAATCCGTCTGGTGACACCTATATTTTTGCCGATGAAACGGCTGGGAAAAAACTGAAAAAATGTTCAGTCAATTCAAATGGCGAAATTCAAATTGCATCCTATTTCGGTATCGGGATTGCTGAAGGTAGCGTTCCGCATAATATAATGTTGGACGATCAATTTGCCTACGTTGCTTATTATAATTTCGGCCTTCGGGTGTTCGATTACACAAAAACACCAGTGGAACAGGTTGCTGAATATGACACCTACCCGGACAATGTGAATTACCAAATGAATGGCGCTTGGGGAATTTACAGCAAATTGCCTTCGGGACGAATCATTGTTAGCGACAGATCTTACGGCTTATTTCTACTTGATTTCAATAGAAAAGTATTTGAAAACAGAAATGAAGAAACTATTCAAGTGTACCCAAATCCAGTTTCCTGGGGAGAAGAATTAACTTTCTTTTTAAACTCTAGTTTTGTTGGGGCAATTGAATATGAAGTGTTTGATGCGCTTGGGAAAAGTGTTGTTTCCGGATCTAAAAGCGATTTCAATTGTGTTAACATTCCCGTTAATTCCGCAAAGGGATATTATGTATTGAAAGTACGTTATGAGAAAAATCTTGAGATTCAAGAGATCAACACACCTATAATTGTGCGTTAAAAAACGCTTCGTTAATCACATCAAACTCAAATCCGCGACCTGCGACGTATTGAATCACTTTTTGTTTTCGTTTCCAATCGTCTTTTTCCTTTTCTAGCAGTCTCCATTTTTTTTCAACCAAATGTTTAGCGGTGGCAACATATTCGTCGTAATCTATACTCGCGAGTGCCGAAGTAATAAATGCTTTATCGATTTTTTTTTGGAGAAGGTAAGCGTAAATCTTTTGCTTTCCCCAACTTTTTATCCTGAATTTTCCAGATACGAAGGAATCTGCAAACCGTTCATCGTCTAGAAATTTGTCTTCAATAAGTTGAGTGATTAGTTTGTCAACTTGAGCTGTATCTAGGCCATAAGAAAACAGCTTTTGTTTCGTCTCGTTTATCGAACGATCACGATACCCGCACCAATTTTCGATTTTGAATTTCGAATCTTCACAAGAAAAAAAACGCTCTGATTGATTCATCAGAGCGCTATTTCTTCGTTTTCTTTATTTACAAATGAATACTGCAATAAATTATTTGCGGTGATGGATTGAACTTTAACCCACGTTTTATATTTGAAGAACCACTTCATTTGTCTTGAATTGAAAAGTCCGTTTGTAAAATAAGACGCCAAATAAGGATGTACTTTTAAGGTAAGTCCCTTTTCTTTCTTATCTTCAAGTAGATATTTCATTTTACTTTCAATTTCTTCCGCATAAAGGATAGAAGCTTGAACCTCACCAGTTCCATTACACGTCGGACATTTTTCTGCTGTTTTGATATCCGTTTCCGGACGGACTCTTTGACGAGTAATCTCAACAACACCAAATTTTGAAGGAGCTAAAATATTATGTTTTGCTCTATCACCTTGCATGCAGCCTTTCAGTTTTTCGTGCAACAGTTTGTTGTTTTCACGTGTGTGCATATCGATGAAATCAATGGCGATAATACCACCCATATCTCTCAATTGCAGCACTCGTGCAATTTCTTCAGCCGCTTCAATATTCGTAGCTAATGCATTGCTTTCTTGTCCGTCGGCACCTTTACGATTACCACTATTGACATCCACAACATGCATGGCTTCGGTGTGTTCGATAATCAAATATCCGCCAGAAGGCAAAGGCACTTTTTTACCGAAAAGCATTTTGATTTGCTTGTTCACACCAAATTTCTCAAAGATATTTACGCGATTATCGTGGAGTTTTACGATTTTTTCTCGCCCAGGAGCGATATCAGCCACGAAAGATGAAATGTCTTCACTTAATGCTCTGTCATTTACATGTACATGAGTAAAATCTGCATTGAGTAGATCTCTCAACATGGAAGAAGTTTTATTCATTTCACCCAAAACACGTTTCGGCGGGGATGTACTCCTCAAGTTTCCATGCATCGTTTTCCACTTCTCGGTCAAGCTTTTCAAATCTTGATCTAAAAGCTCAACTTTCTTGTTTTCAGCAACTGTACGGATAATAACGCCGAAATTTTTCGGTTTGATATCATTCATTAAATCTTTCAAACGTTTACGTTCCTCAGCATTTTTTATTTTCTGGGAAATCGAAACTTTATTTGAAAAAGGTACGAGTACAAGGTATCTACCAGCCAATGTGATTTCAGCACAAAGACGGGGTCCCTTGCTTGAAATTGGCTCCTTAGCTACCTGAATAAGAATATTCTGTGATGCCGAAACGACATCACTAATCTTGCCGTCTTTATCAATATCCTTTTCGGGTTTGAAATAAAGAAGATCGGCAACATTTTGCTTGCCTTTAAGTGATTCCTTAGTAAACTTATTGAGTGATTGGTATTGTGGCCCTAGGTCAAGATAATGCAGGAATGCATCCTTTTCATACCCGACATCCACAAACGCGGCATTTAGGCTAGGCACGACTTTGCGCACTTTTCCTAAATATATATCCCCAACAGCAAAATCGGGCGCACCCGTTTGCTCTTGAATTTCAATAAGCTTTCCGTCTTTCAACAATGCAAGCCAAACCCCGTTATCACGGGAGTCAACTACTAATTCTAAACTCACGAAAGCTTAATTTAAACGTTAGAAAAAAAAGCTCAGCCCAAGCTGAGCGACAATTACAGAAGATTATTTTTTCTTCTTGTGTCTGTTTTTTCTAAGTCTTTTCTTACGCTTGTGAGTCGACATTTTATGTCTTTTTCTCTTTTTACCGCTTGGCATAATTCTATATATTTAATAATTAGATTCGATTCTAAAAGTCTGTTTATCAGACAAAAAAACACTCCCGCTCAAGAACGGGAGTGCAAAAATAATAAATTAAAACGATTTTTTATCTATTTGCCGATGTTAAAATCAGCTTATTTTACTTTCACTTTAGACTTCACTTCTTCTACGAAAGTTTTCGCAGGTTTAAAAGCTGGAATGTTGTGTGCTGGAATCAATATTGTGGTATTCTTTGAAATATTTCTTCCTGTTTTAGCTGCTCTCTCTTTAACAATAAAGCTACCGAAACCTCTAAAATAAACATTTTCCCCTTTAGACATTGAACTTTTGATGTTTGACATCATAGATTCAACAGTTCTTAAAACTTCATTTTTTTCTAATCCTGTTTCTGCTGCAATTTTGTTAACAATATCCGCTTTAGTCATTTCTTAATTCTTTAAATTGTAATTATCCTTGTAAAATTCGTAGCAAAAATATCATTACTTCGTGATAAATCGCAATGAAAAGAACACATTTTTTATAAAATTTTAATATGTCCGAAAATATCAACGTGTTAATAATCAATTGGTACGATGAAAACAAAAGGGATTTACCGTGGAGAAGGACCGACAATCCTTACTTTATTTGGTTGTCTGAAATCATTCTGCAACAAACCAGAGTTCAGCAAGGACTTTCATATTATGAAAAATTCATTCACCACTATCCGACCATTTCTGATTTGGCAAACGCAAAAGAGCAAGAAGTTCTCAACGATTGGCAAGGATTGGGTTACTATTCTCGTGCGCGAAATTTGCACAAGGCAGCCAAAATTGTTCACAACGAACGTAAAGGTGAATTTCCGAAAACCTATAAAGACATCATCAATCTCCCGGGAATTGGAGACTATACCGCTTCTGCCATTTCGTCCTTTGCTTTTTTTGAACCTCAAGCTGTTCTTGATGGAAATGTATTTCGAGTTTTAAGTCGACTTTTCAATATAGTAACACCTATCGATTCAACACTCGGAAAAAAAGAATTTCGAACACTAGCTCAAGCGTTTTTATTTAGTGAAAATCCGGCAAGTCATAATCAAGCGATGATGGAGTTTGGCGCAACGTTGTGCACACCTAAAATCCCAAATTGCGGAAATTGTCCGGTTCGAATTCATTGCGAAGCCTACAAAGTCAAAACACATCTCGAATTACCTGTAAAAAGTAAGAAAACTAAAGTTAGAGAACGAAATATGAAATTCCTCCTATGTAGTTCAGGTGGTCATTTTTTGGTAGAAAAACGATTAAACAAGGACATTTGGCAACACCTTTACCAACTGCCATTAATCGATGAAGAAACACTTAAAGAAAGGGAAATTCAACCCAAATTTGAAGAAAAAATTGGTTCGCCTATATTTGATTTTACAAAACAAGAAGAAATCACCCATTTATTGAGTCACCAAAAACTGACTTTGGAATTTTACACCGCCCAATATTCTAGTTCAAAAAATTCAGAAAACTTCGAGCTAATTTCAATAGCACAAATTACTGATCACCCATTTCCAAGACCATTGATTGATTTTTTAAATAAAACGTTTCATCTTCAGGAATAAATTAAGTTCAACGAACCAAAGCAATTCTTATATTTGTAAAAAGGCTGTTTTTTTTATGTCGGGAAGCGTAAATAAAGTAATTTTAATTGGAAATTTAGGCAAAGACCCTGAGGTCAGACGACTGGAGTCAGGTGCTGTTGTGGCCAATTTTCCCATTGCTACATCAGAATCTTATACCGATAAAAAAACAGGTGAAAAGCGAGAATCTACGGATTGGCACGACATAGTTGTGTGGCGCGGTTTAGCCGAAGTAGTTGAAAAATACGTGCGCAAAGGAATGAAAGTGTATGTTGAAGGACGCTTAAAAAAACGTCAATGGCAGGACAAAGACAATCAAACACGCTATACAACTGAAGTTTTGGCCGACAATCTTACGATTTTATCTAAGCTTGAAAACAGTGAACGTCCGAGTAATCAACCGAATTATTCAAACGAAGGTGCACCGCCCAAACCGGACAAACTGGACGATTTGTTAAACGATCAAAATGATGACTTACCTTTTTAATCACGAATGACTGAAGTTCTCCTAAGCACTCAAATCGACCCTCTGGTCAGCCCCTTGCAATCAGGATTCTTTTTGAACAACATCTATTCTATTATCGTCGTGTTAATTTTAATTTTATGTTCAGCCATTATTTCTGCTTCCGAAGCGGCCTATTTTTCTCTTTCTCCAGCGGAAAAAGATTCTCTAAGCAATGATGAAACAAAAAAAGGTCAGACGGCACACAAATTATTAAAGAAACCCCAAGACCTTCTGGCCACCATATTGATTACCAATAATTTTGTAAATGTTGGGATTGTAATTCTTTCAAGTGCTATCGTTCATGCAGCAATTCCAGACTCGGGAAACGAAACATTGCGTTTAATCGTTGAAGTTGTTGGGATAACGCTTATATTACTCCTTTTGGGAGAAGTTATTCCTAAAATTTACGCCACAAAAAACGCATTATCTTATGCTAAACAAATATCGAGTGTATTAAAAATATTAAGATCTACCCCTCCTATTTCATGGATAAAAATGCTTTTGTTGAATGGTTCCAATATCATCAACAAACGCTTTAAAAAGAAAAGTGTGAAGATTTCAACCGATGAATTGGAGCAAGCATTAGCCTTAACCCGAGACATGGATACGACTGACGAAGACCACAGAATTTTGGAAGGAATCGTCAAATTCGGAAATACGGATGTCAAACAAATCATGCAACCCCGATTGGAAGTTGTAGGTATTGAAAAGGAATTCGAATTTAAAAAGGTGATGGAAATCATTTTGGAATCCGGCTATTCTCGAATTCCAGTGTTTGAAAATTCATTTGACAATGTTATTGGGATTCTTTACATCAAAGACATACTTCCTTTCTTAGGTCAAAAGGAAAAAGATGTGAAATGGTTGGAATTGCTTCGCAAACCATTTTTCGTTCCCGAAAACAAGAAAATAGATGATTTGCTGAAAGAATTTCAAGAAATGAAAATGCACCTGGCCGTTGTTGTAGATGAATATGGTGGTGCAGATGGGATTGTCACACTTGAAGATATTCTCGAAGAAATAGTTGGTGACATCACTGACGAGTTTGATGATGACGAGATCATTTATACCAAAATCGACGATGATACGTTTAGAATCGAAGGACGAACGAGTCTTGTTGATTTGTACAAAGTTTTAGAAATTGATGGAAAAGAATTCGAGTCCAACAAAGGAGAAGCAGAAACTTTGAGCGGATTTATGGTTGAAAATGCCGGACGAATCTTGAAGAACAAAGAAAACATTGTTGTTGGTGATATTAAGTTAATAGTTGAGTCATCGGACAAAAGGAGAATAAAAATGGTCAAAGTAATCTTACCTCCAAAAATCGTTGCAGAATGAAAGGAATAGTATGTATTATTTTAATCGCACTTGCTGCACTTCAATCGTGCGACGGCAATGAATTGTTGATACCAAAACCTTCAACGTATTTAAAAGCAGAGCTACCTCCGCATAAATACGTCAAATTTGAGGATAGATGTCCATATACATTTGAGCTAGCGGAGATATATAAAACGAAGGAGGTAAGTCCGGACAATTGCCACAAGGATATCGATTTGGGCAAAGTGAATGGCGTTATCAATTTCTCCTACATAGACATGGAAGAAACGTTGGCGAAATATGTAAATTTTTCCAATGATAAAATTGACGAACACAAACTCAAAGCGACTTCGATATTAGATCAGAACATTATCCGTCAGGACAAACGAGTTTTTGGTACCTTTTTCGAGTTAAAAGGTGACGTTGCCACACCGTTTCAGTTTTATTTAACAGATTCCACAGATCGTTTTGTGAGCGGAGTTGTCTATTTAAATAGCGTTCCAAATTACGATTCACTTCGACCAACTCTAGAATACCTCAAGGTCGACTTGCTAAACATGCTCAATACTTTCGAATGGAAATAAAAAGATCATTGATTCTTGCCTTGGGAAGTAATCTTGGAAACCGAGAAGAATTGATTAACCAAGCTTATGAATTAATTGAGACCTACATTGGCACTATTAAACTCAAGAGTGCTTTTTATGAAAACGAAGCAGTTGGATTTGAAAGTAAAGTTCTTTTTATCAATAGTTGTATAGAAGTGGAAACGAATTTAGCACCGTTAGAAATATTAAAATTCTCGCAACGCATTGAAAAAGATTTGGGACGAGTAGAAAAATTAAATAGCAGAGCCTACGAATCCAGAAAAATTGACATCGATATTATCCTTTTAGACACTATGGTATACTCTTCTGAAATACTTACTATTCCTCATAAACTCTATAGAAACAGACTATTTGTGCTTGCTCCACTTTTAGAAATTGCTAAACACAGAATAGACCCGATAACTCAATTAACTATTAATCAAATAGTTGAAATAAATAAGGCTAATAGTTGAGTTAAGTATGGCTAATTAGCCTTTAAAATCATGACATTTTCAACGTTTATTATTTAAAAGCGTGATTTTAAAGTTAGTCGAGTTATTTTTTTCTTATTTTTGTTCTGATTAAATTTAGAAATTAAACCAATTATGAAGAAACATACGCTAATAGGTTTTGCTTTTGTAGCAGCGGGAACACTTGTAACAAGCTGTGACCTTTTGAAAGACTTGAAGTACGACGTAACACCAAGTCCTCTTGAAATGCACGGAGATTCCGTTCGAGTAAAAGTAGATGTAACTTTTCCTAATAAAGGAATTAAGAAAAAAGCAAGCGCTGAGATTCAGCCGATGTTAGGTGAAACTGCTTTGAAGCCAATCACTGTTCAAGGTGAAAAAGCTACTGGAAACGGAAACGTGGTAGCTTATAAAGCTGGAGGTAAAGTAACGTATTATGACGTTGTACCATACAAAGTAGCCTATGAAGTAACAACATTAGACATCACGGGTACTGTATCTAAAGGTGGTAAAGTAAAAGATCAAATCGAAAGAACATCGATTGCTCCTGGAACAATCATTACTCCAATGTTGGCTGACAAAAGTTTTCGTGTAATAATGGAAAAAGACAACTTTAAAAGAGTTAATGAATTCACACAAACGGCAACAATCAATTACTTGAAAGGTAAATCAGATGTTCGCGCAGCAGAAATGACTGATGCAGACATGAAAGCACTTTCTACTTGGATGATCAAAGCTGATTCAGCTAGCAGCCGTATCAAGATCAAAGCAGTTAATGTTGTTGGCTATGCATCTCCAGAAGGTGAAGAAGATAAAAACAACACATTGTCAACTGACCGCGCAAATGCGGGTAAGACAGCTTCTATGAACTTGGCGAAAAAAGCGAAAAACGCTTCAGCTCAGGGTGAAATTTACAATTTGAATGGACGTGGTGAAGATTACGATGGTTTCAAAAAAGAATTAGAAGGCTCTACAATGAACACAGATGAGAAAAACTTAGTTATCCGAGTGTTAGAAATGCAAAAGGATCCAGCGACTCGTGAAACAGAAATGAGAAACATGGGGAAAACATTCTCTTATTTGGATCAAAACATCTTCCCTAAACTTCGTCGTTCTGAAATCAATGTTGTTTATGACAAAACAGGATACACAGATGAAGAGTTGAAAACACTTTCAACAACTACTCCAGAAATTTTGACTGTTGAGGAAATGCTGTTTGCAGCAACTTTGACAGATAACGTGGATACAAAGTTAGCTATATACAAAGCAGCACAATTGAAATTCCCTAACGATCACAGAGGATTCAACAACGCAGGTGGTATTTACTTCATGAAAGGTGACATGGCGCAAGCAAAAACATCTTTTGAGCAAGCAAATAACAAAAAAGACAATTCTATTGCTAAAAACAACTTAGGTGCAATTGCTGGTGTTGCAGGAGATTATGACAAAGCAAAACAATTGTTGGCGCAAGGTAAAGGTTCAGGTTCTGAGAACAATTACAATCACGGAATTTTGAATATCAAAGAAGGTAAATATGCTGAGGCAGTTTCAAACTTTGGTTCTGATGCATCATACAACAAAGCGTTAGCACAAATCTTGAACGGTAATGCGTCAGGTGGTCTTTCAACATTGAACAGTTCTTCTGACAAAGAAACAGGTCAAGGATATTACTTGAAAGCAGTTGCTTCTGCTAGAATGGACAAAATTGGTGATGTAACATCAAACCTTACGAAAGCAATTGCAATGGATTCGGCTTACAAAGCGAAAGCGAAAAAAGACAGAGAGTTTTTGAAATATGCTGAAAATAGCGCATTCCAAGGATTGTAAAATCTAAACAAATAACTTTAAAATCCTTCTTGGCTCGCCGAGGGGGATTTTTTTATGTTTCATAATTTCTCTACCTTTTGAGTCGTAAGGCCATCCTAATCAACAGTCCTCTATTGATCTAATGTATTTAAGAGAAAATTTCTTGTTTTATACCTTGGCTTTTTGCAGCTTATAAAATTGATTTACATAAGGTTCTGGACCTCTAATAAAAACCAACTTGCCTGTTTTGTTCCTTTTTCAAGAATTTTCAGAGCTCTTTCACTGATAGGAATAAATCCAAGCCAAAATTCCCTTTACCTCTGAAATGAAATAGATATCCTTCCCATGAAATGAAATCGACGTTAGCTAGATATTCTTCATAAATCTTTCGCTGTTCGGCCGCACACGCGATGGTTATTTGATTCTTGTTTGCAATTAAGACTTGAAGCATCGCAATAGATCGTGAAACATGTCCCCAACCCTATTTCAACGGAGAAAACAGAATTCGTTCATTCTTTATATTTTGATAGCCTTTCATTCGTTAATCTTGGTTAAATCTAAATAAAAAACATGCATCTGTGGATAGAATTGGACAATCGACCAAAAGCAATTCCAATTAATTTTTAACTTTAACTTTCAAAATACACAAATCATTTATGGACCAAAACGAATTTAATAAATACGCAACCAAACACTTGGGGATTAACTCCATGCATTTGGGACACTATATCGAATCATCCGTTACACCATACATCATTGAGGAACGCCCGATGAATATGACACAAATGGACGTTTTCTCGCGTTTGATGATGGACAGAATCATTTTCTTGGGTACAGGAATCAATGATCAAGTGGCCAATATCATCAACGCTCAGTTGTTGTTCTTGGAGTCAGTTGACCCGAAAAAAGATATTCAAATCTACTTGAACTCACCAGGTGGTGGCGTTTACGCTGGATTGGGGATTTACGATACTATCCAATACATCAAACCAGATGTAGCAACGATTTGTACAGGAATGGCCGCTTCAATGGGCGCCGTTTTGATGTGTGCAGGTACAAAAGGAAAACGTTCTGCTTTGAAACATTCACGCGTGATGATTCACCAACCTTTGGGTGGAGCGCAAGGACAAGCGTCTGATATCGAAATTACAGCTCGAGAAATTCAAAAATTGAAAAAAGAATTGTACGATATTATTGCTTTGCATAGCGGTCAAACCTACGACAAGGTGTGGGAAAACTCAGACAGAGATTATTGGATGACTGCCGATGAAGCGAAAGCATACGGAATGGTTGACGAAGTTTTGGACAGAGGACCAAAATAATTTCAACCCAAAATAACTTAAAATTACGGGAAGCCTTCAAAAGCTTCCCGTTTTCATTTGGTGCGCACCCCTATTTATCCTTACTTTTGTATGATACTAGGCTTGGATGTGTTCAAGTATAAAAAAGATAAGGTGAAAAAAGATACAAGTTGTTCATTCTGTGGAAAAGGTCGTGATGATGTAGAATTGTTAATTGCTGGTGTAACCGGGCATATTTGCAACAACTGTATCACACAGGCACACAACATTATTCAAGAAGAAGAAATGAATAGTCGTGAGCAAAGTACCGTTCACCCTGTCAACATACTCAAGCCAATGGAGATCATGGACAAACTCGATGAGTATGTTATTGGTCAATTGGATGCAAAAAAAGTACTTTCTGTTGCTGTTTACAATCATTACAAACGTTTGAATCAGCCCGTTAAGAAAGACGATATAGAAATTGAAAAATCGAATGTAATTCTCGTTGGAAGAACCGGAACAGGTAAAACCTTGTTGGCAAAAACCATTGCTAAAATGTTGAATGTTCCTTTTTGCATTGCTGATGCTACCGTTCTAACTGAAGCTGGTTATGTAGGTGAAGACGTTGAAAGCATTTTATCACGTTTACTTCAAGCAGCAGATTACAATGTTGAAGCCGCTCAAAACGGTATTGTTTTCATCGATGAGATAGATAAAATAGCGCGTAAAAGCGATAATCCTTCTATTACACGTGATGTTTCAGGTGAAGGTGTTCAACAAGCTTTATTGAAATTATTGGAAGGCACGGTTGTGAATGTTCCACCTCAAGGAGGTAGAAAACATCCTGAGCAAAAAATGATTCAAATCGATACCCGAAACATACTTTTCGTTTGTGGAGGTGCATTTGATGGAATTGAAAGAATTATTGCTTCTCGTGTAAACCGTCAAACGATTGGGTTTTCGTCTAACGATGAAGAACGAGTGGACGGCGAAGGAATGCTTCGTTACGTGAATCCTACAGATATTAAAACTTTTGGATTAATTCCTGAATTGATCGGTCGTTTCCCAGTGTTAACCTACTTGGAACCTTTGGACGCTGAAAGTTTGAAACGAATTTTGACGGAACCAAAAAATGCTTTGGTGAAGCAATATCTAAAATTGTTTGATATCGATGGAATTCAATTGACGTTCGACGGTCCGGTATTAGATTTCATTGTTGAAAAAGCAATAGAATTTAAGTTAGGCGCGCGTGGACTTCGTTCTATTTGTGAAGCCATACTTACTGAAGCTATGTTTGAATTGCCTTCGAGCGATATCAAAACCTACAAGGTAACGTTGGATTACGCTCGTGATCATTTCTCAAAATCGAAGTTGGCGAAACTAAAGGTAGCCTAATTCTTGAAAACGCATCTATATAAGGCGTTTATTGATTGGACCTTTAGCCGAGGCAAGGGTGCGATAGATTACAAAAGTTACGATTGATATTATTCCATCCGTATACATGGGAAACAGCAAGTTATTCGCGCTTCTGATTTTGCTTTTTTGGGCGATCCACACAAATTCAATCCAGAGGAATTATTACTTTCGGCACTATCATCATGTCACATGCTTTGGCATTTGCACTTGTGTGCAGACAATGGTATTGTTGTTTTGGAATACTCAGATAGTGCCAACGCGGTTATGATAGAATTTGATGAAGGTGGAGGGAAATTTGAGAAAGTAATTCTTCATCCAATAGTAACTATCAAATCTTCCGAAAAAGTGGATTTAGCCAAACAGCTTCATGCAGAAGCAAACAAAAAATGTTTTATCGCCAATTCATGTAATTTCCCTGTGGAACATGATGTGGTAGTGAATATTCCTTAACTACGACACCTTAAACTTACAATACTTTATCACGCTCCCTCTTTCTGTAAAAAGTTTTTCATAATGCGTTTTGATGTGGAAAATATCGCGTGTCACTTGATCAATATCGTCCGAAAGGTCGTTGTATAAATCCCAAGTAATCAAAAGCGGTTCGTATTTGCGTTCCTCAATTTCTTCTGTCGTGAATTCAAACAACAAATCGCTGTCTGTCTTTAGGTGAATGATCCCACCTGGTTTCAATAACTTACGGTATTTGTCAATGAAACGCCAAGATGTCAACCGTTTGTTTGGTTTTTTGGGTTGAGGATCAGAAAAAGTCAACCAAATTTCATCAATTTCATTCTCGGCGAATGATTCTTCGATAAAATCGATTTTCGTTCTACAGAACGCCACATTTTCCATTTCGTTTTCCAATGCGTCTGTTGCACCGATAAACATTCTGCTGCCTTTAATGTCTACTCCAATAAAGTTTCTATCCGGAAAATGTTTTGCCAATCCAACAGAGTATTCTCCTTTTCCACAACCCAACTCTAATGTAATCGGATGGTCATTTCCAAAATGTTCTTTCCACTCCCCTTTCATTTCTGAAACTTCGCCAATGGTTGGCTCAAAGAAATTTGGATAATCTTTAACTGCTGCGAAACGTCTTAATTTGTCTTTTCCCAAAACTTAGTTTAAAATGATTTTTTGACTATAATTGTCAGTCTGAATAAAGTATACTGCGCAGAGGAAATCACCAAATGGAATCTCAAAGCTTTAATTGAAGAAATTGTTTTCACTGTTTTACCATCCATTAAAACTGACTTTGGGCAGTACTAAAAAGAAGAAAAAGTAAATTAAGATATTTCAATTTCATAACCTGTGTGTTTTCGCATGTTCAATACACGACCATCATCAAAAAGCAGATATTGACCTTTGATTCCCATGAGCTTCCCTTCCACTAGCGATGTTTTGTCAAACGACAAACTCTTCACTTTAGTTGGGTATTCCAAAACAGGATAATTAATCGAAATAATTTCATCATTCTCAGAAAAGTATTCGGTCAAATCCGATGGCAATTGCTCGTGCAACGACCACTTCTCTTCTTCTAAATCGATTGTATCGTCGAACTCATTTTTAAGCATTCGTTGCCAATTCGTTTTATCCGTGAACATCGCTTTTAATTCCACTTCTAAGCGTCCAGCTTCATATCGATTTGGTGTTTCAGCAATTCGTATCGCTTCCATCGCCCCTTGGTCTATCCATCTGCTTGGCACATTCGTCGATCTCGTAACGCCCACTTTCACTCTATCGCTGGCAGCCAAATAAACCACATGCGGTTGATTGTGGTGTTTTTGCTCCCATTCCACATCTCTACCTTCGCCCAAATGTGCTCTGCACAATTCAGGACGAATAATACATTCTGCCGCTTGGGGAGCAGAAATAAAACAAGGGTAACAAAATCCTTCGCCAAAAGACTTTTTCGTTTGCTTTGCGCAATTTTGACATACAATCTTGCCGTCGAATTCAAGTCGAATTTCCTTTCCTATAAAATCATTAATCGCCAATCCTCCATTCCAATTCAAGGAGTACTGCACCTGACCTTCAAGGTCAACATACATTTTATGTAAAATACCCTTCATCTATTCTGGTAGGATGTTCATTTTTTCCGCAAAGTGATAACAATAATCTCTCAAGTCTGCCGTAATGTTCGCTTCGCCAGTAGCTTTTTCAAAGGTATCCGCCATCGTCAACAAAGTTTGATGAAAAAACTGCTTCATTTCTTCGATAGAAAGGTCTTTGGTCCAAAGATCCATTTTCATGGTATTTTTCTCTTTCGCATTCCAAAGTGCCAACATCAAACCTTTCGCCTCTTCATTCACTGCGCCTCCATCGGGTGCATCCCATTTCATGGCAATGGGTAAATTGTTTTCATCCAAACCAATTTGGATTTTTATTTCTGATGTACTTTTAATCGTATCGCTCATTCTATTTTTAGTCTATTTCGTAGGCTGTTAAAATTTTATTGTATTTCGTTTTGAATAGTTGCTCAAGAGTGATTTCATTTTCCTCCATATAGCTACGAACAATTTTCCATCCAAGAAATTGTCCCAAACGATCGGGTCCTTTTTCAGGTAAACCAGCAGTGAAAGGTCCTGGAGCCAAAATATTAATCGACTCGTCTTGATCTGTTTTGAACAACATTTTTTCCTTTTTCAAATATTGCCAAAAAGAGGCTTCATTTTCATTGGCCCATTTCAAATCTTCGGGTGAATAGCGGATGATTATATCGTCTGATTTATCTGGGAAAGACGCTTCCGTATAATAGAGAATCTTTCCCCAATTGATCATGTTTTCCGCTAAATTTCCTTCTTGCATGTCTACCAAATGCGTCATTAACCAATTGGCTAACGCATCGCGTTCCATATATTTCTCTTCAAAACCTTCTTTTATCCATTCGTAATAATATTGCGAAGGCAAACTTTGAATCAAATCATCATCGTGTCCTAAATATCTTTCAACTCCGATCATCAGGTCGTCTTGGGTGGCAAAAGCGCTACTTTGGAAAACTGTATTGGCAAAAATGATAGACCTCGGCATTTTCATCTTCGGAAAATGATATTTCAAATTGCGAAATCCTAGCGCTATGTTTTGGTGTTTCTCTGCTAGATTGGGAAATTTCTCTTGGATTCTCTTCTCAAATTTCAACATAAACGTATCCGATGCAAAATTGGCTATGTTGACTAAAATAGTACTGTCATCATCGTTTTCCAGACGAAGTCCAACACCCAGTTCGTACAAATAGGCGTCATTTATTTCGGCCTTAAATCTCTTGTTCCAGTTCACCAATTCTTCAGGTGTAGAATGCACAAATATGGAATCCATATTATAATAGACAATATTGACCTTCACATTAGCCGAATCAATGTCAAGAGGATCTCCCTTACACGATAAGATTACTATCAGGAGTGCGATTGCTCCAAAACCCTTCTGTATTGACATTTTTAATGATTAATATTGCAGTCAAAATTAATCAAAACTGAGGTTTTCTTCTTAATTTTAGTAGATAATTAAAAAATACCATGAAAATATATATATTACTTTCTTTAATAACAATAACCGGAACGGCCTTCGCTCAACCGGATTCAGACAATAAATTTCATGCTGGAGTTGGCATAACAACCGGAGTAAACTTAAACAAAGCGGCCACCAAACGTATGGAGGTGAATGGTGCAGGATCTGCATTCTGTATCGGTTTAGTTGCTAATTACGACCTAAGCAACACAATAGCCTTTTCTACTGGACTAGATATTTCATTTGAAACAAATAAAATCAAACCATCAGCAGACTTTGGAAAAAGCTATTATGAGTATGACGGTGATTCGAAAATTGAATTAAAAAAAGATGCTATTCAGGGTACATCAACATTGTACAATTGGACAGAAAGAAAACAAAAACCAGTTTACTTGACTTTGCCAACTATGCTAGCGTTCAGTACGAAATACTTTGGCGATTTTAAATACACAGCAAAGTTTGGTTTAAGAACAAGTTTTTTACTTGGGAATAAAATCAACGATAAGGGATTCACCTTTGATAACAATTTAGAGACTGGAACACCAGTAGCTTCTGACAACAAGACCATGACTGCTTCCAGAGACATGATTCCAATTCGTTCTTCCGCTGGAATTGCTTTTGGTACAGAATGGAATTTTTCAGGATCTACTGCTCTTTGTGCTGAAGTTGGATATTACTATGGTTTCGTTCCTATTTACAACCAAGCGAAAGAAGAAAATAGAACACTTTACAACCAATCATCGCCTACTCGCGACTATTATCATAATGACATGACCCAAAGTCAATTGTTGTTTAAAGTTAGCATGTTATTCTAAAAATAATGAATTTCGAAAAAGTTGCTAATCATATAACAAATTGGTTGACCGAATACGCTGTTTCTGCGAAAACAGAAGGTTTTGTAATCGGAATATCTGGAGGAATTGATTCAGCGGTTACCTCAACTTTGTGTGCCTTAACAGGGAAAAAAACAATTCTTCTTTCGATGCCCATTCGACAAACTATTGCCGAACATAATAGAGCGAAGAATCATATCCGTCACATGAAAAACACGTATCCCAATGTGGAGGAAATGGAAATTGATTTGACTCAGAGCTTTACACAATTGGAAAAGGATTTGCCCGCCTCGACAGTACATAATCATTTGGCCATGGCAAATACACGCTCTAGGCTGAGAATGTTGACTTTATACGCTGTTGCACAATCAAATTCATGTTTAGTTGCTGGTACGGGAAATAAAGTAGAGGATTTTGGCGTTGGGTTCTATACAAAGTATGGAGACGGAGGTGTTGACTTAAGTCCGATTGCTGATCTCATGAAAACAGAAGTTTGGTCGCTGGGGAAAGAAATAGGTGTCATTCAAGAAATTATTGATGCCAAACCAACTGACGGACTGTGGGAAGATGGGAGAAGTGACGAGGATCAAATTGGCGCTTCATATCCCGAATTGGAATGGGCAATGGAGTATATAGGAAGTGAAAATGGTTTAAACGAACGTCAAATTGAGGTCCTAAAGATTTATCGATCCTATAATTCTGCTAATAAGCACAAAATGAATCCCATTCCGGTTTGCACAATACCGGAGATCTAAACTAACATCTATACTAACAAAAGACACAACATGAATCTACACCACTATACCACACTCTTGTTTGTCTTGCTGCTTACCTTTGCAAGTAGTGCACAAAAACGCGATTTCGACAATTATCAAACTTTGCGGTCTCAAGGTGAAATCCCAAAAGATTTCAATACGAGTACTCTTTCGAAAATCCAAGCAGATTTAGCTATTAGACGCGAGAATTTCACTACTGAAGAACAAAAAGAATTCACGGAAAGAATTCACATGTCGGTTGACGAATTACTCCAATCAGGTAAGGTTATTTATGGCGACGAAATCTCACAATACGTCTCAGATGTTGCCAAGATTCTATTAAAAGACGATCCCGAATTATTCGCTAAACTTCGTTTTTATACGGTTAAATCAAACATCACCAACGCGCTTTCCACCGACCAAGGAATTATTTTGGTTACAACAGGTTTAATTTCACAGATCACGAGTGAAGCAGAATTGGCGTATGTTTTGGCCCATGAAATTGTGCATTTCACAGAAAAACACACAATGGAATGGTATGAGTTTTCACAAAAAGAAGATGTTATTCGAAAGATGCAAGAAATGAGTGTGTATTCTCAAGACAAGGAATTTGAAGCGGATACAAAAGGAATTGATCTGTATTTGAAAGCAGGATATGGGAAAGAGAATATGACCACCCTTTTTGATGTGCTTGCCTATTCGTATTTGCCTATTGATGAAATTCCTTTTCCTGAAACGTATTTTAACTCAAGCATTTGTGATATTCCAAAGAAGAAATTTCCAACGGAACAATATGAAATTAAGTTAGACGAAAATTACGATGACAGACGAAGTACACACCCAAACATTAAAAGAAGAAAAACGAAGGCTTTAGAAACGGCAGATACTTTGGAAAATTGGGGTAAAGAAAACAACTTATTGGGTACAGAACGGTTGAATTATGTCAGAACAATTGCTCGTTTTGAGCGCTTGCGCGATGATATGTTGGACAAAAGTTATGATCAGGCCATTTATACCATTTTTGTTTTAGAAAGAAAGTATCCTGAATCAAAATATTTGACAAGAATGAAGTGCCAAGCATGGTACGGACTTTCTCAACAATACGGCAGTTTCACAGATGATGATTATGAATATGACTATGACTATGACTATGACTATGAATATGAATATTACGATGACGATTTCGGATATGAGGGCGAAATTGCGAAATTCCAAGTGTTTCTTGAAAACATCAAAGGAATAGAAATCGCAACCATAGCAATGAGAGTCGTTGAGGATAGTAGAGCTAAATACTCTGAAGATCCTGAAATACAAGAACTATGGAAACGAACAGCGAAAGAATTGGTCATCAATCGCGAATTTGAGTTAGATGATTTTTCTGATGTTACTTACAACGAATATGTAAAAAATGCAGAAGAAGCTGATTCTTTAAAACCCAAGGTATTTACCGATGAGGAAATTGATAATTTAACGAAATATCAAAAAATTCGAAGCAAAAGAAAAGTGGCTGAAAAAATTGCCGTTTTAGATAGCACGAATTATTACAAATACATTATTTCTGATTTGATTACGAACGAAGAATTTATTGCACTCAATGAAAAATTCAAGGATTTTATGCCGGATTATGAATTCGACGATTACTATTATGACTACGAAGACGATTATGACTTATCTCGAAAAGAAAAAAGAGCGTTAAAAAAGGAACGAAAAAAAGAAGAGAAAAATTATGATGAAGTTGGTGAACCGGTTGATTTATCAACAATTATTATAATCGACCCTTTTATTGCGCATTACGAAGCTGAACAAATTGAATCCGAAAAATCGGAGAAGTTACTCGTAACTTTTTCAGATGCCATTAAGGAAGTAGCGCAGGAGCGAAACATCAACTCATCTATTCTTGGAAAAGGAAATATGGGCACTTTAACAACAGAAAGTTTTAATCAAAAGTGTTTGTACGTTGATTTGATTGAACAATTGAACATGTACGATAGTTACGACGCTTTCCCTGTTGATTATACAGAACTTGACAATTTAGAAAAAGACCAAGAGAACAGAAAAATTATTTTCATTTCCTTGGTGAATAATCTGAAAGAAGCTGAATACAGCAGATACAGAAAGCCTTCTTTAAAAACGCGTATTAAAAGTGTATTCAAGAAAACACCAAATGCAAGTATGTACATTCTAATTATGGACCCGAAGACGAATGAGATTAATTTACAGAAAAATACCGTGTTTAAAAAAGGTGGATCAAAAAGTGAAATCAAAAAACAATTCAATAAACTTTTAGACACAAAAGTAGAAGTTGAAGACGAAGAAGGTCTTGATTATGAGGAAGAAATAATAGAAGAGATGGAAGAAGACATACCGCCTCCTCCACCACCAGTGAAAGAAGACGACAAAAAAGAATAAAGAATTAAGCGACCCATTTTATGATAAAACTTTTACCACTATTATCGTGTCTATTCATTATGTTCAGCTCGGTTGTTTGGAGTCAACAAGATTTCAATAATTTCAAACCACTAGTTTCAAAAGGCGACATTCCTGAAGATTTTTTCGTGCGCACATCATCGAAAGTTGAGCAGGACATGCAAAACCAGAAAGAAGATCTAACACAAAAAGAACAGAAGATTTTCTTAGAGGGAGTGCATTATGGTATCGATGAGATTCTTCAATCGGGATTGGTAATTTATGGTGATGATATTTCAAATTACGTAACCAAAGTCGCAAATAAGCTCCTTGAAAAAGAGCCTAAACTAAGAAATGAACTTCGTTTTTATACCATTAAGTCAAATGTTACCAATGCATTCTCGACAGATCAAGGAATAATAGTGGTTACCACTGGTTTGATATCACAAATTACTTCTGAGGCACATTTAGCGTACATTTTAGCCCATGAGATCACTCATTATACCGAAAAGCATGTTGTAGAAGGATTTGAATACAGAACCCGAAACAAAGGGGTGAATAGCCAAATAGAGCAATTGAGTATCTATTCGAAAGAAAAAGAATTCGAAGCAGACAGTCTTGGGATCAAATTATTCAATAATGCCGGTTATTCACGAAACTATCTAACTTCTACGTTTGACGTTTTGATGTACTCCTATTTACCAATTGATGAACTCAAATTTCCAAAAGATTATTACAACAACAACTTATGCTTTGTTCCCAAATTTATTTTTTCCGATAAGGATTATGAAATTAAAGTAGAGGAAGATTATGACGATAGTAGAAGCAGTCATCCGAACGTACGCCGCAGAAAAGATAAGGCGACAAGTATTGCCGTTACCTACAAAAATTGGGGTGAAGTTTCCAATCACTTTGGAGACAAGGAATTTAATTACACCCGCGCTTTAGCTCGCTTTGAAAGAATTCGGACGGACATAATCAACTATCAATATGCGAATGCGCTTTACACCATTTTCATATTGGAAAAAGAGTATCCGAATTCTCTTTATTTACATAGAATGAAGGCTCAATGTTGGTATGGTTTGTCGATCGTAAAACACGCCAATCGCATAAACAGAAGTGTGATGACCAACAAAGAAATGGAAGGCGAAGGTGCGGCGATGCATGCTTTCATTAAGAACTTAAAAGAACCTCAATTGGCTAGTTTAGCAGCTCGTATTGTGGAGGATTGTAGACTCGCTTTTCCGGAGGATGCAGAATTGAAAGAATTAGGGAAACGGACCAATTACGCTTTATTTGAATCGGATAATTTCGTCCTTTCAAAATATAAAAAGATTGATTTCACTACAGCAATGAAAAAAGTTATTGATGCAGATACTTTGCGAGTAGATGCTGAAGTTGCAGATTCACTTGAAACTAAGAAACTATCAAAATACGACCGTATCAGAATAAAAACAACAGGAGAAATAACGTCAGCCTCCATTGATAGCAGTGATTTTCATTATTACATTATTCCTGATCTAATTGAAAACGATGATTTTCTGAAGTTATATGGCGAATATCAAGACAATATTGAAAGAGAAGAAAAACTCGAAAGGGAATACAGCGCAATGTCTCGCTCGGAACGTAAAAAACATTTAGAAAACAAACAGTCTGAAAGAATAACTGGGTTAGAAGAATTTGTTCTTGTTGATCCTGCTGTTATTTCGTACAAAAAAGGAAAAATAGATTTGCCAGGCTCAGAAGCAATGGAAGAGAAATTCATTGATGGATTTGAGTTTGTGACAGATCAACTCGATATCAGAATGACCACAATTGGCAAAGGAAATCTTGATAAAACTGGTACAGTAGGCTTCAACAATAAAAGCTTTTTCACCTCCATGCTTATTCAGATGTCTATTGCAGATGACTTAGATGTATTTCCTGTAGACTATTCTCAAATCGATAAGATCAAAGATGAATTTGGGACAAACAAATTAGTTTTCTCAGTTGTAGAGCACTCCTATAGACCTCAAATCAGTCCAAGTGCACTTTATTTCATTCTCTTTCCTCCTGGTTTTTTAGCGTATTTACCCGTACCTTTTATTAAAGGAAATGAAACAGAATTGAATTTGATCGTAATTGATTTGGACAAAGGTAAAGTCATAAGTGGAGCTAATTATTACTTTCAGGAACCGTTGAATCAATTTAGTATTGAAGCGAGGTTATATGATATTTTCCACCAAAAAAAGAAGTAATAAGATGAATACTGTAAAATCAATTTTTATCTCCCTTTGTTTTCTTGGATTGAGCGAAAATAGCTATGCACAAAACAGTGGATTTATTGGCAAGAAGAACATTCTCAGCGTAGATGGTCGATTTTTTGTTCCCGTTTTTCACAATTTTGGAAAAAATGAATCTAAAAAGTACAAGGCAAATGGTGAAGCTTTTGAGCCCGCTAGAAATTTACTAAACTCAGGAATTAATATTACCGTGGGAAGAACATTAACGAATGGAATGGCATTTTTGATACAAGGTAATTATTCACGCTACAAAATGTACGCTCCCAATTACGATTATCCAAATTCTTTCCAGATTAACAAATCCACTTTTTTTCAAGGCCAGTCTATGGGGATTATGCCTATAATAGAATTTGCTGGAACAGGTGGTATCCTCCCAATTGGAATTTCTCATCAAATCGGTATCGGATTTTACAAAAATACAATGCGCAATACCGATTATCTTATTTTAGCACAAAGTACGAGCTACTCAAGTAGCCAAACCTTAGATTTGTTTACCACGGAGGATATTACCAATCTTGATTATCTTACGATTAAATCTTATTCGTTCATGTATAAGTTCAATCTTCGTATCCCAATTACACGGTCGCTGTTACTCAATGTAGGAATGCGATACAACATTAATAGAACAAAACCAGTGCCTTACCAATACGATTCGGCAACTATCGACAATCATTTGATTCCCCAATTTAATTTCAGAGACATGGTGGCTGCGGCACATTTGAATAATCTAGTTTCACTTGAAACTGGAATCAGCTTTGTATTTTAAGCTTCCGGAGCCAATCTCAATACAATTCCGTCGATAGAATCATCAACGTGAATTTGACAACCCAAACGGCTGTTCGGTTTCACAAAAAAAGCTTGGTCCAACATGTCCAATTCGGCATCGGATTGCTCGGGTAATTCGTGATCTGATTCCAAATAACATTGACAAGTAGCACACATAGCCATTCCTCCACATTCACCTAAAACAGGTAAGTCGTATGCCTTACAGACATACATTATATTCATGCTCATGTCTGTTGGAGCGACCAATTCGTGTTGCTCACCTTCCCTATCAATAATGGTTACTTTAACTTCTTCCATGAAAATTTAATTGCTGCAAAAATAAGGAATTCCCTTAATTATAAATACGGAGTTTTGAAGTTCCATCCCAAATCGTTTGATATTGACGCAAACCAAAATCTGAATTGGAAATTGGAGAACCGTCATACAAAGAAAAAGAGGCAGTATTGCAGGTATCCAAAAGTGTTAAAAAATTGTTCAAATCTGGAGTTAAAGGTTGAGGACAATCCCCATTTACGTCAGCTGGAGAATGTCTATCGAAGGCAACGAAATCATCGATTCCTCTTCTATATACAATAACTCCACGTGAGCCTCCATTTACATAAGCATATCCGCTGACACCCGTCAAATTAATATAAGAAGGTAAATTAATGTCGATCGTTATGTCCAATGTATAACTTGGAACAGGATGAGGATTATTCTTTTTACAACCTAAACTTGTTATTAGCAAAATCAAACATAAAATAATTCCTACCTTCATATCGTTATTGTTACAGCAAAGATAAGATGAAAACGTTATTTAAAATTAGTTTATTGCTTTTGATGTGCTTTATAGCGCAAAACTCGGTCTATGCTCAAAAAAGCAAAAACCCTACCTCTGTTGAAGAAGCCGAAAAATTACTAGCCAAAAAGAATAAAAAGAAAAATAAACAGGCGAAAAAGGCGATGAAAGGAGCCATAAAGAACTTCGCCAATATGCAAACGAAAGAATTCAAGCAATCATTGAAACGAAACAAGAAACGCCATAAAAAAGAAGCCCGACGTAAAAAACGTCAAAATCGTTAGTCATCGATGCCCAATAATTCCTCAGTTGCCTCTTCCCAATTCTCCATTTCTTTGTCCAAATCTGACTTTTTATTGGCGAATTTCTCGAGTATTGCTGCGGCTTTGTCCTCGTCGCTGTAATCCATTTTTTCAACTTCTTGTTGTAACAAATGAATCGCTTTTTCCAAATCTTCAATGGATTCTTCAGCCTTTTTAATACGATTGCTTAACTGATTTTTTCTCCGTTTCTGTTCTTTCTGATCTTCGTATGATAAATTGGAAACAGATTCCGTTTTTTGCTCTTTTTTAGGAGCTTCGGTCTTTAAAGAAACTGTATCTTTTTTAGGTGCTTCTTGTGCAGCCAATTTTCGTTGCAAGAATTCTTGAACCGAGAAATGATGTATTTTCAATGCTTTGTCTTCGATATCCCAAATTCTATTCGTCAAACCGTCCAAAAACTCTCTATCGTGTGATACAATTACAAAAGTTCCTTCGTAATTAATCAAAGCATCTTTCAATACTTCCTTGGATTGCAAATCGAGGTGATTGGTTGGCTCATCCAAAATCAAGAAATTAGATGGACTCAAAAGCAACTGACAAAGCGCTAATCGAGTTCTTTCTCCACCTGATAAAACAGATACTTTTTTATCAACATCTTCACCCGTAAACAAGAAGGCGCCAAGGATACTTCTCAAACTATTCCGGATCGCACCTTTGGCAGTTTCATCAACAGTTTCATAAATCGTCTTTGTCTTGTCAAGCGTTTCAGCCTGATCCTGAGCGAAATAAGAAATGTTTACATTATGCCCATATTCTACCTTTCCTTCTCCATCAATTGAATTCATGATCCGTTTCAAGAGAGTAGATTTACCAACACCATTCGCCCCCAAAAGAGCAATTTTCTCGCCTCTACCGACGGTCAAATTGATGTTTTCGAATAAGGTTTTATCGCCATATGTTTTCCCCATATCCGTCATTTCAAGCACCCATTTTCCGGGTTGATGACTCAATGGAAACGCAATTTTCATTTTGGCAACAGAATCATTATCCACTTGAATAATCTCGGTTTTATCTAATTTCTTTATCAAAGACTGGGCAAATGCAGCCTTATTTTTCTTGGCACGAAATTTATTGATGAGTTCTTCCGTGTGCTTAATATCTTTTTCTTGTTGCTTTTTAGCACCTTCAAGACGTTCGATTTCTTCTGCTCTAGCCAATTTGTATCTTGAATAGGAAAAAGGAAAATCCAATAATCTACCTTGACTAATTTCCAACGTTCGTTTAGTTACGTTATCTAAGAATAATCTATCGTGAGAAATAACGACCACTGCTCCGTCAAATTTTTGCAAATACCCTTCTAACCAGGCAATTGAAAGGATATCCAAGTGATTTGTCGGCTCATCTAATAAAATGACATCTGGAGCATTGACAAGGATACGTGCCAATTCAGCTCTCATTTTCCAACCACCAGAGAAAGTATTCAAGGGACGTGGTAACTCTTCATCTTGAAATCCTAAACCTTTTAAAGCACTCGTGATTTTTTCTTCCCACTGGAATCCTTCAAGGATATCGAATGAATGATTCAAATCACTCATTTCATCCAACATAGAAAGGTAACTTTCTGATTCGTAGTCTGTTCTTGTAACGAGATCATGATTAATCTTATCCAATCTTTTTCTAATTCTATTCAATTCAACATTTGAATCGTTCAAAAAATCAAAAACAGAATTGGTTGAATCAAGAAGTAAATCCTGACTTAAATAACCGATGGTCGTATCTTTTGGTGAATGGATATTTCCTTCAGAAGGTTTATCTTTTCCAGATATTAGCTTAAGTATAGTCGATTTTCCAGCTCCGTTTTTTCCCACCAAGCCAACTTTATCGCTCTTATTTATTTGAGCAGTAATGTTTTGAAATAAATATCCTGTAGGCAGGAAAACGCCCAGATTGTCCAATTGAATCATGCCGCAAAGGTACTACGTTCTTTAGGACAACAAACCCTTTATGGGATAAAAATTTAAATGACCTGCCGTCAGCAATTGGCTTTTGCAAATTAGACCAGGAAGCCACAAACCTCCAATAGCCAAAAGCCGACAGGTCATTTATACCCATTTGGGTCAATATTGCCAAACATCCGATTCTACCGTTCGAATTTCCTCTTTGATTTTTTCGGCTTCTAATAATGCGTCAACACCGGTTCTATATGATTCTATTGCTCTATCTGCCGTATTGCTTTCCTTGTAGATTACAGCACTAAATCTACGTTTCCAAAACAAATCGTCGAAACTCATCCATTGTGAATCATTTCTTTCATTGTAGACATTGTAATTATTCAGAACATATCTCATATGTGGGAAGTACAGCCAAAACAGTTCTTTAACACCAACGATTATTTCGTTTCCATTTGCATCAACACCTTTTTCTAAAACGACTGGCGCTATTGCGATAATCCTTCTATCGATGGCTGACCGGTTTTTATCAAAAATCCAATCTTCTTTGATTCGGTACTGAACAATATCTTTCGAGGTATACCAAATCGTATCGCGTGGTTCGTATTCAAACGTTTTATCTCCGTTTGCTAGAGTTATGACTCTAGGTTCTCCAAATTCATCCGTCAAAGGAATATCACTTTGTTCGCCCAATCTTCCAAAATAACTGGTTAAACTTTCTCTATAAAGCGAATCCGTATAAAAATTACCTCCTGGAAATCCAGATTCAATCGGATATTTCAGTTGATCTCCATCATACTTGCCGAAAAGATTATTGACATTATAGGGCGAAAAGGCCTTGATATTTCCTGCGAGAACATTGCATCGAATTATCGTCCATAAACTGACTTTATCTTGACTTGTAATCCATGTTCCATTCGCTGTAATTTCATCTAATGGATAATACAAAGGTTGGTTTATTTTTTCCCTCATGTCAATATACGACCATACCCTTTTGCTCCATGCGGCATCAGCTTCTCGAATATAGGTATACGGAACAATAGTTTTCGTTGCGACATTTTCTTTTGAATAAGAACCATCGAGTATACCTCCCTCAGTATAATTGGTTTGTCCACAAAAACAGTTTTGAGCACTTCCGTTTACAGAAATTATAAGGCTAAAAAGAAAGATTAAAAGAGCTGATTTCATATCTAAAAGGTTTTAGACATAACTCTACCATTCTTCTTTCGTTACAAGAAAAAAGTTCACTTCGTAAAAAAAGGAAACCTTTCGATCTCCTTTTCCTAATAAAATTATATCAATTTAGAATTCCCATACGTCGTGTTCGATAGTACGTATATCTTCTTTGATTTTTTGACTTTCCATCAATGCATCAATACCCGTTCGGTACGTTTCAACTTTTCGGTCATATACACTACTTTCTTTGTAGATCGTAGCATTAAAACGACGTTTCCAAAACAAGTCATCAAAACTCATCCATTGTGCATCATTCTTTTCGTTGTATACCAAATAGTTATTGAATACAAATCGACAGTGAGGGAAATACAACCAAAACAATTCTTTTGTTCCATTGATTGATTTCGTTCCATCCGCCAACAATTCAATATTATTCACAACTGGCGCAAGAGCAATAATTCTTACATCCAAAACTGAACGCTCTTTGTCAAAGATCCAATCTTCCTTGATTCGATATTGAACGATATCCTTTGAAGTATACCAAACGGTATCTCTGTCCGGATAAACATATTCTTCGAATCCATCAGATGTCATTCGAACCAGAGGCTCACCAAACTCATCCGTCAAAGGAATATCGCTTTGCGCACCCAATTGACCAAAGTAATACACCAATTTCTCTCTAAATGCTGAATCTGTATAGAAATTCATTCCAGGTTCGGGATCTACTGGGTATTTCAATTGATCACCATCCTTTTCACCGAAAAGGTTGTTTTCACTGAAGGGCGAAAACAAACGCAAATCACCGTTAAGTACGTGATTACGAATAACAGTCCACAAACTCCAACGTTCTGCATGACGTATCCATGTTCCATTGGCCGTGATTTCGTCCATTGGATAGTACATAGAGTGATTGATTTTCTCGCGCAAGTCTATATATTCCCAAGCACGTTTACTCCAAATCACATCAGCCTCACGAACGTATTCGTATGGAATCATCTTCTTTGTGGGAATATGCTCCTTGATGTAAACACCATCAACAATTCCATCAGCTGGAACATTGACAGGACCACCATTAAGTTCAGGTTGTGCAAAAAGGACACCTACAGAACCAATAGCTATTAAACTTAAAAATAGACTTTTCATAATATTAAATTTTATACGAGCCACCTTTCTTGCGCATCACGCCGTCAGGTCCTCTTACACTCGTCATGATACCAATTATAGTACCCGGCTTAACTTGTCTTAACAAACTTGAAGCCGGTCCAGAAAGTGTACCACCTTGACCTCTTGGCGGAGCCATAGGGTTTCCAGGTACAGCCAATTCCCAATTAATAATGGAAAAGCTTGCATTCAAAGGAATTTCGGGTGGATATTTTGCAAACAAACGAGTTTCAGCTTTTGACGCATTTTCTCCACTTTTCGCAGCCCCGAAATATAATTCTGGATCTGGAAGTCTAGAAATTCTGAAAGGGAAACTTCCCAATCTTACTGTTTTATTTGTAACAGACGATTTGCCTGAAACGGTGATAGAACATTCACGTCCTCCTCCTGGATTTGCAATCCATCCATTTCCAGATTTTGATAAAGAAACTCCACTACCTTGTAAAATTGTTTGATCATATCCCGATGCTACGGCTTCCACTTTGTTAGCATAACCTCTGTATAATACATTCAATTCAGGAAGAGAAACGGTACCACTAGGTTTCATGATTTTCACTGTTTTTTCCCAAGGCATTGTTTTTGGAACTCCAGATTTGTTACGAATCGTGATATTTCCTTTCAAGGTCATTTCACCACCGCCAGAAGCTCTTGTTTTAATATACCCTTTCCCTTCTTTCACATCTGAAATAGTTGAACCGTTATAAGTAACAACTGGTTGCTTATCTGAATCGTAAGCGGCCATTAATACTTGCAACTCAATCTCATCACCTGAGTTCGCTAATTCTGGGCCATATGCAAGGGCCATAATTTTGTTGAAAGAGTATTCTCCACCTCCAACTCTTGAACGAAGTAGTGCAATTGCATCTGCTCTAGCTGCTAATATATCCTTTTGCATAGAAGATAATGATGCAATAGCGGCTACTGATGGAGAGTGGTCAAATGTTTTACCAATCCAATGTACCCCACTTTGCCCATGCACTTCAGAAAATTCTTCTTTTGTTAAACCAGCATAGATTTTTTTAATTGCCTCTTTATCATCTTGCGCCACATTCGATTTTTTGATTGCGGCATCAATTTGATCCATCAGGTCTTTCTGATCCTTAAACTTGGTAATAGATGGAGCTTTAAAGCTGTATTGAGGAGCGCCATCACCAGAGCCTTTGTATTTAGCGATAAACTCTGTCAATTCATTACGGTAGCCATTGTAGCTATTCCATAATTCGATTCCTTTACCAGTTGGTTTTTTAATATCGGTAGCATCACCAATCATGATACGCATTGCATCATCATACTTATCTTTACCATTTACTTTATCCAGGTCCATACGAGCTGGTTTAATGGGGTTAGCCTTCGTGTATGCTGTTAAAATAATATTGCCTGGACCTTTTTTATCCACGTCTTCACCTGTTTCTTTCAAAATTTGAACTTTGATCTCATCAATCATAGCGATCCGTTTCGCCGTGAATTTATCGATCTCTTCTACCATTTTGAAAATTCGAGCTGCTTTTGCCGCTCTATCCGGTTCAGATTTATCCAACGCCGTTTCTTTCAATTCAGATCTTTTTTCGTTTCCACGAAAGAATTCTGTCAAGTTTGCTTTTTGGATATTCTCCTCAATTGCAACGAAAGCATCTAATATTGATTTGGAAACGTTTAAAGCCAGAAGTGCAGTGAGTACCAAGTACATCATACCAATCATCTTCTGTCTAGGGGTTTCTTTTCCTCCTGCCATTTTGTTTAGTTTTTATGGTTATACAATCTACAATTTCAATTTCAAAAACTTACGCCTTTGTAACTGTCATTGCTTTCAACATGTTACCATAAACGGTATTTAAGTTCGTCAAGTTTTTAGACATAGTCGCCATATTCTCCTTGTACAATCTTGTATCCTCAGCAGATGCAGACAAGTCCTCCATCATTTTGGTAACTTGACCTTGGAATTTCTCAGTTGCTTCTAAATGAGCAGATGAACCTTTCAATTGTAATTCATAAACATTGTTCAATGCGCCTAAGTTTTTAGAAACTTTTTGCATTTGTTCACCGAATGATTCACCTTCTTTTTGAGCTGACGTCATTCCTGCAATTGCACTAGAAGCTCTATCATAAGAATCAGACAATGTAGCTACTTTTTCAGCAGCAGAATTAAGACTGCTTACGTAAGAATCTGTTGCAGCTGCAGCAGTTGTTACGCTTTTCAATGAAGCTGCGTTATCTCCTAAAGAACGCATTCCATCTCCTAAACGTGTCAATAATTCACTATCAATTTTTGCTTCTTCAAGCATCTTGTCTAAATGTTCAGTTACACCCGTTCCAGATCCACCACGGCCTCCTCTTGCCATTGGTAAAGCTTCGTGATCTAACTCGTCTGAATGACCTAATGCCAATTCTGGGTATACTAATTCCCAATTTGGATCCTCATGTATAGGTTCAAAGGCAGAGAAGAAGAAAATAACCGCTTCCGTTCCTAGTCCTATGATAAGCATTAAATCTGCAAAAGGCCAGTGCATGATTTTAAATAGTGCACCGATAATAACGACTGCTGCACCAATACCGTACAACTTCGCCATAAAATTTTTCCATCCTTTACTTCCTGGTTTCATAATTGTTTTTTTTAAAAGGTTTTTAATTAAGGTTTGTTATTTATTTACTTCAGTTGTATATCTGACTGTATTTCTTCACCACCCTCTCTCGAGAAGTCACGTCCACCGCGACCTAAGTGAGTCATTACATTTCGATAACCAACAAAAGATTTTGAAGAATCTTGGTACTCATATGAACGTGTACCATTATGCAAATAATATCCGATGTCTTTCCAAGAACCACCACGGGTTACTTTCCGCTTCATGCTCGGTGGATCCCAATCCATTGCGTCATAACGGTGATCTGTATTTAGATCGTTTGAAAATTCGTACATCGATTCATCGTAAGCAGTTTCACACCACTCAGCAACGTTTCCGGCCATACAATACAATCCCCAACCATTCGGGTTATAAGAATATACTTTTACAGTATGGAATCCTCCGTCTTCGAAGTATCTGCCACGCATTGGTTTAAAGTTCCCTAAGAAACAACCTGCTTCGTTACGAATGTAAGGTCCACCCCATGGATATGGCGAAAGCGCTAAATCACCGCGTGAACCTCTTTCCCACTCACCTTCAGTCGGCAAACGGAAATCATTCACAAAAATCTCACCCATGCTCAACAGCCAACTGTTCAACAACTGTGTTCTCCATACCGAGAAAGCACGAGCTTGTTGCCAAGTTACCCCAACAACAGGATAATTATCATACGCTGGATGCCAGAAGTACATGTTTGTCATTGGATCGTGGAATGAATAGGTGAAATCACGTACCCAACATAAAGTATCTGGATAAACATTGATAATCTCATCAATAATAAAACGTTGACGATTTTCATGACCACGAATAGCATTGTTTTGACCTTTCTTGTTGAAATACCCCATATCCTTGTCTAAACCTTCAGGTTCGCCTGAAAACGGATTTGGTGGATTATCTAAAGTACGGTGTTCATCTACTAAAAGATTTCCTTCATTATCGTATCCATCACGAACAATATTTACACGGCCACGTTGAGCAGCAGCGCGCAAATCAATCCAGTAGTATCTATACATCAACTTACGCGTATCAATTTCACGTCTTTTATAAAAACGCTCCGGTTGTGGATAATACATATCCGCCAACAAAGGAACTAGTTCTGGATCAGAGTAATCAAATTGTCTATCCCAGTTCAATGAGAAGATTGGATAGTTTTTATCTCTGTTCAATTCTCTATCAGAAGGATCAAATTCGACATACTCTAAGCCACCCTCATCAAAATACTCATCTGCATAGTTGATGTATCGACTTGCTTCGTCATCATCCTCCATGTTATAATAGATCTTGTCCATTGCAAGTGAGTCACGAACCCAATACACGAATTGGCGATATTCATTATTTGAGATTTCTGTTTGATCCATATATAAAGCTTGGATCGAAACAGTTTTTGCACGTGTTTGATGCAAAAAGGGCATATCTTGGTCGTTCTCGCCCATCGCATAGGAACCTCCAGGTATATATACCATGCCATATGGTATCTCAGGAATATACATTGGTCTACCGGCTACACCAGTTACATGTCCAGTCCTTAAGCTACAGGCTCCAAGCACAGAACCTACCAACACTAATATCATTAGTCTTTTCATTCTACCTCTTATTTAACAGTTTCCATCAATCGATTTACAATCTACAGGGTTTACTTAATATCGACATAACGGAGTTTAATCCAAATTGGTTACAAATCTCGTTAAAAAAATTTAATCTACAACCATCTTGGATGTTTTGATGGAGTTTTTGGCGGAGGTGGTATGAAGTAACAGTACTTCACAAACAACTCATGCGTTCCATTTGAAAAACTTGCCAATTTATTTACAGTTAAGTCATATGAATAACCAGCAGTCCAATTATTCATTGACCCACCTATCATAAAGGCTAGGGCATCAGATGAACGGAAAGTGATTCCTCCATAATATTCCATTGTAGAGTTTGCACTCATTATATATCTAGCATTCCAATCAGAAGAAAATTTAACAAGATCTGTTCTCATTAAAACATTTCCTTCAATTTTACCTGGACCAATATTTTGCGGATGTTTATATCCACCCATAACATAGTAGTGTCTGGCTGCATTATAGGATTGCACACCACTCAAACCATTGTCTGTATTAAATTTTTCAGAAAGTCGAGTTGCAGAAAGGTGCGTTGATGAAATTCCAGCATAATAACCTTGATTTCCTTTCCAATAAGCACCAAAATTTAAGTCTAAACCTGATTTTGAAAATCCGATTGGTAATTTATCATCAAATAAATTAGTTGGCGGCACCCAGTCTGGCTGCATTCCCACATTGATCAACCCTACCCCAATTCCTACTCCTAAAACTCCATAGTTGGTATACACCGGATATGAATAATTCAGGGTGACGTTGTTTTGACGAACAAAACCAATAGCATCATGATAAAAGGACATTCCTAGTCCACCTGGTATTGGTAATAAATTTTCCAAATTTGCTTCTACGTTAAAAACGAATGAATTTGGTGCGCCAGAAACTTTATCCCATTGATTTCTATAAATCATAGTTCCACAAACACCATCGTCAAGACCTGTTTCCCCTGGATTCAGGCTCATTTTATCGTACATCCAGTGTGTGAGAAGCTTATCTTGCTGTGCAAATGATGAACCTATAGCCCCAACAAAAAGTAGAATAAGTAAATTTTTGGCTTTTACCATTGTAATCTGCTGTATTAATGTGTTTTATAGTCATTTCAGGTCCAAACAGACCGAAATTACAATGCTAAAATAAAGAAATATGTTTAATAACGAAATTATATTTTGACTTCACACAATGAATTCTATTAATCTGTTAAATTTTTCACCCAAGCTTTTGATACGTTTTCCACCATAAATCGGGAATTTCATTTCTCATGGCCAATTCATAATCGCTATGATCACATGGCACTAAATGATGACGATTGTACTTCTTGCCTTGTTCTGGCGGGTATGGCACTTCCATCCACCATCTTTCAGATTTATTACTTTTCAGGAATACTAGTTCATCCTCCGAGAAATTATCTAGGTGAACTGAAAAACGAACATAGTCTTTTTGTGAACCTATTGGGAAATCACCCATTCTTTGTGAATAACCTTCAATAAAATACCAAATGATCTGAGCGACTAAATGATTTGCACAATCTGCGTCTTCCTTTGGATGAAGGTTAAACAAGCCCAAGGACGTAAGCTTGTCACTTATTCCAGCATACTTTGCTATTTGACATATTTGATCTGCGTACAAGCCATTCGGACTATCATGACTAGCCGATTTAAAATCTGAACTCCGTATAGATTCCATATCGATTGAGAGAATGTCCGTATTTCGAATATGCGGTTCCGCTTTTTTAAAGTCAGAGTTGAACTCCCCAAGACGACAAACATCGAAATACAATTTTTCATACAACTCCAACTCATCTTTACTTGCGAAAAGGGATTGACAGCCGATATTAGCAAAATTAAACAAATAACAAGGTCTTTGTAGGAGAAGATGACTCAAATAACTCTTGGAAGAAAAGGGTTCTTCAATATTACCAATGTCCAATTTCGCGTCAATTGAACAGACATTGACGAGTTGTTCTAGCTGCTCGTAACCTTGATACATTCCATAAGTCAAATCCTGCGAACCACCTATAATTATTGGAATGATATCTTTTTTGATGAGCGTCGAACAAACTGTGGCAATGGCGAAATACGTGTCAATGATTGTTTCTCCGGGTAGCATTTGTCCCAAATCGTAAATATTCGTATTCCAAAGGACACCTGGGAATAATTTATAGAGGTGTTTTCGAAACGAATCGTCGAACTTACCTTCAAATCTTGCATCACCATTTCTAAATTCGGGAACATAAAAAAGGGCTATCCCTTTCTTTTCCATTTCAGGAAAGTTATCCTCCGTATGAATTTCGATTTTAGATCCAAGGGTATTTTCTGCAATTGCTGCCAAGGATTTTATAGGTGTGAAATATATTTCAAGATCTTTCATCTTCATTTTTTTGTAAAAATAAAGTCAAAAGTGACCTGAAATAAGATCGAATCAAGAAAGAATCAAGATGAATGCGTGAATAACTTACTTTTTGGCCGTTTTCTTCCCTGAAGGTTTCTTTTTAGCGGTCTTTTTCTTCGGTTTTTTCGCTTCAATCATTTCCTCCACCTTTTCAAGTGTCAAGGCATCAACGTTGAATGTTTTCGGAAGTTCGATCTTCAATTTACCTTTCACAATATTGAAACGACCCCAACGGGCTTTCTGAACTGAAATTCCTTCTTTTTCCCAATTGTGAATCATTTTATCGATTTCTTTCTGCTTTTTCGTTTCAATCAATTCTTTGATATCCGCTTTTGAAAGATTATCGAAATCGTATTTTTTATTCACGTTGATGAATATCTCATTCCATTTTATAAACGGTCCAAAACGACCAGTACCTTTTTGCACAGGTAACCCTTCGTATTTTGCAATTGGAGCATCAGCTTCCAATTTTTCTTTGATCAATTCGATTGCACGATCAATTTCTATGCTGCCAATATCTTCCCCCTTCGGAATGGAGACAAACATTTCTTGGAACTTGACATATGGCCCAAATCTTCCAAGGGCTACAACTACCTCTTCCCCTTCAAAAACACCAAGATTTTTCGGAAATTCGAATAATTCTAATGCTTCTTCTAAGTTGATTTGATTGATGGATTGTCCAGTTCTGAGAGATGCAAATTGAGGCTTCTCACCATCTTCTTGCTCATCGCCTATTTGCACCATTGGTCCGAATCGACCGATACGAGCGATAATTTTACGACCAGATTTCGGGTCTTCACCTAAGGCACGTTCACCACTTGCTCTGTCTGAATTTTCAAGAGTATCCTCAACGGTTGCATGAAAGGGAGTGTAGAAATCATTAATCATTGATGTCCATTCCTTTAAACCGTTCGCAATTTCATCGAATTCCGCTTCTACTTTTGCGGTGAAATTATAATCTAAGATTTTTCCGAAGTGCTCTGTTAAGAAATCCGTTACGACAATTCCAATATCTGTTGGAGACAATTTATTTTTATCTCTGCCAGTAATTTCGGTTAACTCTTCAACTTTGACACCGTCATCTGTTAAAGTTAATACGTTGTAAGCTCTTTCTTCCCCATCACGTTCTTGCTTTTCAACATACCCTCTTTTCTGAATAGTTGAAATAGTTGGTGCGTAAGTCGATGGACGTCCAATTCCTAATTCTTCTAATTTCTTTACAAGCGAAGCTTCTACATAACGTGCTGGCGGACGAGTATATCGTTGTGTTGCTCTCACCCAGTTTCTATCCAAAGCATCGCCTTGCGTAACAGCAGGAAGAAGATTCGATTTTTCGTCATTTTCTTCATCGTCGTCATCATCGACATTCGATTCTAAATAAACACGTAGGAAACCGTCAAACTTGATAACCTCACCTTTCGCTTGAAAAATTTCTTTGATTGATTTATTACCAATTTTAATTGTTGTGCGCTCCAATATAGCCTGGGACATCTGAGAAGCAATGGCTCTTTTCCAAATCAATTCGTACAATCGAACTTGATCATTTTCTCCGCTTGTTGTGTGCGCTGAAAAATCAGTTGGACGAATCGCCTCGTGCGCCTCTTGAGCATTTGAATTTTTAGAAACGTATTTTTTCGGATTGGAATATTCTTTTCCGTAAGCTCTAAGAATTTCACTTTGAGCACCTTCAATTGCGGTATTCGATAAATTCACGGAATCCGTTCTCATGTACGTAATCTTTCCAGCTTCGTACAAACGTTGAGCAACGCCCATTGTTCGTGAAACAGAAAAACCCAATTTCAAACTTGCCTCTTGTTGAAGAGTTGAAGTGGTAAATGGAGATGTTGGCGATTTTACAGCCGGTTTCATCGTTACATCTTGAACGCTAAAATCAACATCAGCAATTTGCGCCAAGAAGTTTTGCACCTCTTTTTGCTCGTCAAATTGTTTGTTTAATTCACATGATATTCTTTCGTTTCCTTTTAAGAATGATCCATTCACACGGAAAAAACTTTTGTTTTTGAAAGAGATAATTTCTTTTTCTCTTTCAACGATTAATCGAACTGCTACCGACTGAACACGACCTGCAGACAAAGATGGTTTCACCTTTCTCCACAATACAGGCGATAATTCAAATCCAACCAAGCGATCCAATACACGACGTGCTTGTTGAGCGTTTACTAATTCTTGATTTATTTCTCTTGGTTTTTCAATTGACGCAAGAACGGCTGTCTTGGTAATCTCGTTGAACGTAATTCTTTTTGTTTCTTTTTTGGCAAGATCCAAAGTCTCGTATAGGTGCCATGATATCGCTTCTCCCTCACGATCCTCATCCGTCGCTAGCCAGATCACATCGGCTGCCTTTGCTAATTTCTTTAGTTCAGAAACGATTTGTTTCTTATCTGCCGAAACTTCGTAATTGGGTGTGAAATTATTTTCAATATCTATTGCTGTGCCTTTCTTAGCCAAGTCTCTAACATGTCCGTAACTGGATTTTACCACGAAGTCTTTTCCAAGATAACCTTCTATAGTTTTTGCTTTAGCGGGGGACTCGACGATTACAAGATTTTTTGCCATAAGTTCAATTGTGTGGAAAAATGGATGATACCAAATTCGACGCAAAGATAAAGGGTAAAAAAACGATTTTGCAAGTACCTCGTCAAATCTTACCTTATTTTAACCTACTTACTACGTAAAAGAATTCAAAAATTAAAAAATGATAAAATCTGAATAATAGATACTGACATTTTGACATAGTTTATGATTTAATTATATCTTTGTGCGCCGTAAACAGAACCATGCAGCATACAGAAGACATATCAGAAAAGACCATGGACGAAAGCAAACAAGGCACAGCTTTGATGCTTCCGGATGAAGCTAAAAAAGGAGGGAAAAAATTATTTCTAGAAAGTTATGGATGCGCCATGAATTTTGCAGATAGTGAAGTTGTTGCGTCGATTTTAACCAAAGAAGGATTTTCAACCACCCAAAATAGTGCGGAGGCAGATGTAATACTCATGAACACCTGTTCTATTCGCGACAAGGCAGAGCAACGCGTTCGCAAACGTTTGACGGAATTCAGAGCACAGAAAAAAGAGAACCCAGATTTAGTTGTGGGCATACTCGGTTGCATGGCTGAACGCTTGAAAAAGAATTTATTAGAAGAAGAAAAATTAGTTGATATAGTTGCCGGGCCAGACTCATATCGAGACTTACCGAATCTGATTGAAGAAGTTGGAACTGGACAAAAAGCAGTGAATGTTTTGCTTTCGAGAGAAGAAACGTATGCTGATATTTCACCTGTTCGGTTGGACAAAGGAGGAATCTCCGGATTCGTGAGTATCACACGTGGTTGCGACAATATGTGTTCATTTTGTGTCGTTCCTTTCACACGAGGCAGAGAACGCTCTAGAGATCCGCAAACCATAGTTCGAGAATGCGCAGAAATGTTCAATGCTGGTTACCGTGAAGTGACTTTATTGGGACAAAACGTCAACTCTTATCGCTACAATTTATCGGCAAAAGGAGAAATTCGCGACGAGAATTTACCAACAACGAATTTTGCCCAATTGATGGAAATGGTGGCGCAAGTTTCACCTGATTTACGGGTTCGTTTTTCGACTTCACATCCAAAAGATATGGGCGATGACGTGTTGCACATCATTGCGAAAAACGAAAACATTGCTCCATACATCCATTTACCCGTTCAAAGTGGTCACACCGATATGCTGAAACGCATGAATCGAGGTTATTCTCGCGAATGGTTTTTGAACAGAATAGAAGCCATTCGAAATATCGTTCCTGATTATGCTATTTCGACAGATATAATCACCGGATTTTGTGGTGAAACGGATGAAGAACATCAAGCAACACTTTCGTTAATGAAGGAGGTGAAATTTAGTTTCGCTTACATGTATCAGTATTCGGAACGCCCGAAAACATTGGCCGAACGCAAGTTTGAAGATAATGTTCCTGATGCCTTGAAAAAGAAACGTTTACAAGAAGTGATCGAGTTGCAATTGAGTCATTCCTTGATCCATAACGAGTCCCGAATTGGGAAAATTTGTAAGGTTTTGATCGAAGGTTTCTCCAAGAGAAGCGACGATGATTTAACCGGACGAGACGAACAAGGAACCAAAAATGTATTTCCGAAGGGAACGTACAAAAAAGGGGATTATGTGATGGTGAAAGTAACATCTTGTACCTCTGCGACATTAATTGGTGAAGTGGTGGAACTTGTTACTCCTCATCCAATTCAACAGATTGAATTAAAATGAATTTACAACAGATAAAACAACGATTTGGCATCATTGGGAATGCGCCACTACTCAACAGAGCCTTGGAAATTGCTGCCCAAGTTGCCCCTACCGACATCTCTGTTTTGGTTACAGGCGAAAGCGGATCCGGAAAAGAGATTATTCCGCAAGTCATTCATCAATTGAGTAGCCGAAAACACGGTGAATATATCGCTGTGAATTGTGGAGCAATACCAGAAGGAACGATAGATTCAGAATTATTTGGGCATGAGAAAGGTTCCTTTACAGGAGCGAGCGCTAGCCGTGAAGGATATTTTCAAGTGGCCGATGGTGGAACGATTTTCTTAGACGAAGTAGCTGAATTACCCATGCAGACTCAAGTTCGATTGCTTCGGGTTTTGGAAACTGGAGAATTTATTCGTGTCGGTTCATCGAAAGTGATAAAAACGGACGTTCGTGTTGTAGCAGCAACGAATGAAAACATGCAGAAAGCGATAGCTTCAGGGAAATTTAGAGAAGATTTATTTTACCGTTTAAGCATAGTTCCTATATCTCTTCCGCCTTTGCGCGATAGAAAAGACGATATCCATTTGATTTTCAGAAAGTTTTCAGCTGATTTTGCCGACAAATATAGAATGCCAGCGATAAAATTGAATCCAGATGCCGTGAAATTGGTAAATCAATACTACTGGCCAGGAAATATTCGTCAGTTGAAGAACGTTGTTGAACAAATCTCAGTGATAGAAACGGAACGAGAAATTGACGCTTTCAAATTGGCTTCCTTCTTACCAAGAACATACAGCAACACACCCGCTTTGGCAAATGCTAAGTCAGCAGACGATTTTTCTGAACGAGAATTGATGTACAAATTTCTTTTCGATATGAAAGGTGATTTGAATGAATTGAAGAAGTTGGTATTGGAAATCGTTAACAAAGACGGAGATATTAAATTGACATCTGATCAATCGGCAATGGTGAAAAAGATGTACACGGATGTAGATGTGAACGGCACCAGAGCTTTGCCTTCACCTGTTAGAGCTGAAGAAACACCATACCAATTTGGTCACCGAACGGAAGATGAGTTTGAAGTGCACGAAGAAGTAGAAGAATCTTTATCTTTGGAGGACAGAGAAAAAGAATTGATAGAAAAAGCACTTGAAAAACACCGAGGTAAGCGGAAATATGCCGCTGAAGAATTGGGTATTTCAGAGCGAACTTTGTATCGAAAAATTAAAGAGTACAATTTGAATTTATGATGAAATTTGTTTTCATATTATTTCTTGGGGTTTTGACAACATCTTGTTGGCCTTCGCGTTTTACTTTCGTGGACGGAAATATGCCGGAAGAATGGAAAACTTTTACTGTAAAAACACTGGACAATAATTCGGCAACAGCGCCCAACTCTTACTCTTCCCAATTGACAGAGGCCCTGCGAGATGGCATTCAAAACAATACTACCTTATTATTAAATCCTGGCAATTCAGCCGAAGTAAATATTGAAGGTGTGGTCAATGGATACAATGTTTCTCCAATTGCTCTTCAACCGGGAGATGTGGCAGCGAAAAATCGATTGACGATTAACGCTAATTTCACAATTTTCATTACAAAACCCGAAGAAGACAAAATGACTATATCTTTGAGTAAATTCATGGATTTCGATTCGAACAAAGATATATCGTCAGTGGAAAGTCAATTGATAGAAGAAATAAACGCGCAAATGGTGCAGGATGTGGTCGCTAAATTAATGTCAGGTTGGTAATGACGGTCGAAGATATAGCGCACAAAATTGCCAATCCATCACTTTGTACAATTGCTGATATTCAAGAAATTGAAAAACTGATTGAAAAGTATCCGTATGCTCAAAGTTTTCCAATTCTGCTCCTTCAAACCCTGGGCAAAACCAAATCGATGAATTTTGAAGAGGCACTCAATCAACATGCTTTTCGGATCAGTGACAGAGCACATTTGTACCAATTGATTAATTCAGGCGAACAAATCGCAGAAACGTCTATTGAAACTCCAATTATACCTCTTGAAACGCCCACTCCTGCTGCTGAAATGGTAGCCGAAGAAATAATTGTCCCGATTATTCCTGTTGAAGAAATTGTTCCAAAACGAATCCAGGAAATAGAAATCAAAGAAGAAGTTTTTGAAATTTCAGCTGAGCGAGAAATTGAACTAATTCCAGTTGAAAAAGAACTTGCTGAAAAAGAAGTGGAAATAGTAAAAGAAGTTGCCAATACTCCCGAAATTGAAAGAGCGGAAATGGAATTAACAACGGATAATTCCGATTTTGCAACCTTCGAAGTGCAAGAAATGTCGTTTGAACCTGTTCAAGTTCATTTTGATGATGACGAAATAAATCCGATTGATTTTGACGAAATTCCAGAGACCATAATTCCTGTTATTATTTCCGAAGAACCAAATATTGAGATTGAAGAAAAAGTTACCGAAGTTGCAGAATTTGAAGGAGTTGAAGGAGTTGTAGGAATCGAATCAATTACAGAAATTGAAGAAAGCGAAGTATTTCCAGAAGTTTCCATGGAAGAAGAAATTCCTGAACTGTTAACCTTCAAAAATCTCGAAGAACTAAGTGTTGAAAAGCTTGAACTAGAAACGGATACAATTATTTCAGAAGAAATCATTGAAACTGAATTCATCGAACCAGAAATTCATGAACTGCCCGTAAATATTGAAACCGAAGTTCCATCTGAATCAGAAGTTGAATCTGAGCCAGAAGTTGAACCTATTGCGGAAGACGAAATAGAAGCGAAAGGGATTCAACCGCTTTCCTTCTTTGACCCGACGGCTGATTTATTTGAAGAAAGAGTAATAGAATCTATCGAAATTGATCAAACACAACCGTCTGAATTTGACAAAGAAATTTCTTTGGATATAATAGAAAAAAGCGAAGTTCCCGAGCTCGATGAAATGACTTCTCACGCTTTAGCGGAAAGTTACCATTTAACTTTAGAGGAAAACGAAATTACAGAAGACGAACAAAAAATAAATTCGGAAGAATCATCTGAAATTGTTAGTGGTTTCGAGCAAAAACTGGCCGACGAAAAACGCTCTTTCTTGGATTGGTTAAAAGTGAGTGCTACAACCCACTCTCAGGAGTATCAAGTTAAACAAAGAGCCAACGAAATTTTAGATAAATTCATTCAGGAAGATCCCAAAATAACACGGATTTCGAAGACTGAAGCGCCAGAGAGAAAAGCAGCTGAATTCTTCAAAGTATCTAAAATTGCAAAGGCAAGTTTGAGTGAAAAAGAAATGCCTGTAAGTGAAACCTTGGCGGAAATATATGTAGCGCAAGGAAGTTTTTCAAAAGCAATTGAATGCTATCAACAATTAATGTTGCTTAATCCAGAAAAAAAGGGTTTCTTTGCAAACCAAATTAAGAAATTAAAGAAAAACAAATAATTAAGTCATGGATATTTTATTTCAAATCATCATCATCCTAGCAAGTATCTTGCTTACTTTCCTCGTTTTCGTTCAGAATCCAAAAGGAGGAGGATTGAGTAGTGATTTTGGATCAGCTCAACAATTGGGTGGTGTTCAAAAAACAAACGACTTTATCGTTAAGGGAACATGGACTTTGGCGTCTGTGATTATGTTATTCAGTATTCTGTTGACACTGAGAAACAAGCCTGAAGTGATTGAAGTGGAACAATCAACTCAAACAGAACAACCAGGACAACCAGGACAACCAGGACAACCTGCAGCTCCAGAAGGAGGTCAATAGGAAACTTCTTCAAATAAATTTAAATGTCAGTATGTCACTCATACTGACATTTTTTATGCTCTAAACTTTTTAAGAGTGAAATTCTGTCTGAATTCATTGAATGGCACAATATTAGGGCAATAGAAAATGTACAAAACAAAACTCAAATTATAAAAATATGTCAGTAAAATTTAAACCATTGGCCGATCGCGTTCTTATCGAAGCAGCGCCGGCAGAACAAAAAACAGCGAGTGGTATTATTATTCCTGATACCGCGAAGGAAAAGCCTTTGCAAGGAAAAGTAATCGCAGTTGGACCTGGAAAAGTGGATGAACCTGTTACCGTAAAAAAAGGTGATTTGGTCTTGTACGGACAGTATTCAGGAACTGAAATAAAATTAGAAGGAAAAGATTACCTCATCATGAGAGAATCAGACATATACGGGATACTTTAATCACGTTAAAAACATAAAAAATGGCAAAAGAAATATTATTCGACGTAGAAGCGAGAGAGAAATTAAAAAGAGGTGTTGATGCATTGGCAAACGCCGTGAAAGTGACACTTGGACCAAAAGGACGTAACGTTGTTATCGGAAAGAAATTTGGCGCTCCAAACATCACAAAAGATGGTGTAACAGTAGCGAAAGAAATAGAATTGAAAGATCCGATTGAGAACATGGGTGCTCAAATGGTGAAAGAAGTAGCTTCGAAAACAGCTGATATCGCTGGTGACGGAACGACAACTGCAACCGTACTTGCACAAGCAATTATTGGAGCTGGAATGAAAAATGTAGCCGCAGGAGCGAATCCAATGGATTTAAAACGTGGCATCGACAAAGCAGTTATCGAAGTCGTAAATTCTTTGCGTGAGCAATCGAGCGAAGTAGGTTCAGACAACAAGAAAATCAAACAAATTGCTTCTATTTCAGCGAATAACGACGAGACTATCGGAGCGTTGATTGCTCAAGCGATGAAAGTGGTTGGAAATGACGGCGTAATCACAGTTGAAGAAGCAAAAGGAACGGAAACAGATGTAAAAACTGTGGAAGGAATGCAATTCGACAGAGGTTATTTATCTCCATACTTCGTAACGAATACGGAGAAGATGATCACCGAAATGGAGAATCCTTTGATCTTGATTTACGACAAGAAAATCTCGAATATGAAGGAATTACTTCCTGTTTTGGAACCTGTTGCACAAGCTGGAAAATCTTTGTTGATTATCGCTGAAGATTTGGATGGTGAAGCATTGGCAACTTTGGTTGTAAATAGAATTAGAGGTTCACTGAAAGTGGCTGCTGTTAAAGCTCCAGGATTCGGTGACAGAAGAAAAGCCATGTTGGAAGACATCGCGATTTTGACAGGTGGACAAGTTATTTCTGAAGAAAGAGGAATGACATTGGAAAACACAACGATGGACATGTTGGGAACAGCTGTTAAAGTGGATATCGACAAGGAAAACACGACTATCATCAACGGTGCTGGAAAGAAAGCAGATATCGCAGGACGTGTAAATCAAATCAAAGCGCAATTGGAAAACACAACTTCTGATTACGACAAAGAGAAATTGCAAGAGCGTTTGGCTAAATTGGCCGGAGGCGTTGCTGTTCTTTATGTTGGCGCTGCGACAGAGGTCGAAATGAAAGAGAAAAAAGACCGTGTTGACGATGCATTAGCTGCAACGCGAGCTGCTGTTCAGGAAGGAATTGTTCCTGGTGGTGGAGTTGCCTTGATTAGAGCTATTCCTTCATTAGACAAATTGAAAGGATTGAATGAGGATGAAGATACAGGCATCCAAATCGTACGTCGTGCAGTTGAGGAGCCATTGCGTCAAATCATCGCAAATGCAGGTGAAGAAGGTGCTATCATCGTTCAGAAAGTAAAAGAAGGAAAAGGTGATTACGGATTCAACGCGAGAACTGAGAAGTTTGAAGGCTTGTACAAAGCGGGAGTGATTGATCCAACGAAAGTAACGAGAATCGCTATTGAAAATGCTGCTTCTATTGCTTCGATGTTGTTAACGACAGAGTGCGTTATTGCTGATGAACCAGAAGATGAAAGCGCACATAGTCACGCTGGTGGCATGGGTGGTGGAATGCCTGGAATGATGTAAACGGATTGGTGGATTTCGGATTGACGGATAACGGATTTTAATCCTCTAATCAGATAATCATCAATCTCAAAGGTCTTAGTGTCCAACTCTTGTTGGCGCTATTTCCGTTTCGGAGCTGCCGCTATGCGGATGTGAAGAACGACAATATATAGAATCCCTCAGCACTTCGGTTTTGAGGGATTTTTTTACCACCTCAAATTCGTTTCCCAAACTTCTATGTACTCATTGGAATTGCGGGGATTCATCCAACGCAGAAGCTGATCGATAAGGCTCGGTTCACATTTCTTCAATAAAGTCATTTTGGGGTATTGTTGCTTGCATTCAGCCAATCGTTTGTCTAAATCATCTTCACCAAAAAAGAAAATGTAATCGAAATGATATCCTTTCACAATTGTAATGGTATCGGTTGGGTTTTCTCTGGGTACAAAATTCGAGTACCAACTTTTAGAATAGAACTTCGGCATCAAGGGGGTTTCTTCTTCGCCAGATGCTTCCAACAAAATATTTTCTTTCTCGTGACCATTTTCGTAGAGTGAATACATTGCTTCGACCCTTGATATTTTCGTTGAGGAGAATATAAGGAAAAGCAACAAAGGAATATTCAAGACCCAGAAAGTTTTCCAGGAAAAATTCCACGTTTTATTCGCCCACTCTTTTGTTCGCAACAAATTAATTCCAATAATGGCCAGGATAATGACAAACGGCAATATCGTAAGAACGAAACGCTCTTGTCGATTGGGATAAAGTGTATGAAAAAGCAAAAAGACGGCAGTTGGAATGAAAAGTAAAAGTTGCGTTTTATAGCTTTTAGCGAAACCGACCAAGGCAAAAAGTCCCAGCGGAAAGAATAATACGCCAAACAACACATAGAAATACATGAGGTAATTGGTATTGGGCATATAGCCTGTACCTTCATTCATGTTGTAAACGACATAACCGTGCATTTCTGCAAATGGGTAACCCCAAATGAGGTAATCTACCAATCCTTGGGTTATCACAAAGGTAATGAGGACACCAGCGCAGAATGGCACTAAAATCTTCCATTGCCATCTGATCAAATAATACGCCGCCATACCTATCGCAAAGACACCAATTTGGTATCGAAAACTCACGGCTAAGCCCATGACTAGTCCAGCGTAAAGCAGATCGTATTTCGTTTTTTCACGAATCGCCAACCAGACTCCCCACAATAAAATAGGGGCTGCTGCAGTTTCAACTAAGTTTCTAACTGATAAAATAGGGATAATCCATAGCAAAGCGAGAATCCATCCTACTGTGACTGCATTCTTTCGATTCGATATTCGCTCCGTAATTTTAATACCGAAATAGACGACAAATATGGATACAAATGCGTGTAATAGTCGATTCAAGAACATTTGAATAATAGGATTTACAACCCCAAAAAACTTCAGAGTGGCAAAGAAAAAGTAATTTAAACCGACATAAGTAAAACTATGCCCTTCTGGATTGCCACGACTTCCTTCTGACCAAGGTAACCAGCCATTGTAATCAAATCCATCTGCCCAAGATCCAGCAGCTTCAATGACTAAAAAATGATCATCGTGCATACCATATCCTTCCGAAAATATGGCCGCAATTATACGGACAATGAGACCTGCGAAAATAATTTGTCGAAAAGAAGATAAATTGAGGTACTTGAGCATATAATCTTTGATCCTGCATGCAAAATTACGAAAAGAAAGGAGATATAGGTCTGGAAATGTTGAAATGAAAAACAAAGACCTTAATGATTTTATATACTTTTAGAAGCGTATGAATTCTTTTCTTCTAAACTTTAATTCAGTTCAAGAACTACCGAACTGGTTGGTCATTCTAATTTTCTCCATTCCTTTTGTTGGAGGTATCTTTCTTTATTTTTTTAAAACACGTCACGCTAGTCAATGGCGGAAGGGAATTTTTCCACCGAATTTAAAACCGAATGAAGATAATTTTTTGGAGGCCTATCTCGCTCTCGGCGCGAAAATGATGATTTTAGATTACAAAGCTTCCAAAGGAAAAGTGCAATACATCAACAAATATTTTAGTCGGTATTTCAAATTTGCCAATTACAACTTTAGCGATTCACTCGTTTTTTCCTTCCGTCATCCCATCAAGACGACCACAGTTACCCATTGGATGAAAAAACACATTACCAGTGAAGGTGGTCGATCTCAAATCGTCTATTTCTTAGCGGGAATAGCCATGATAGAAGGAAAACTGAACAAAAACGAATTGAACTTTTTAAAACAAATCAACAAAGAATTGGAGCTCGAAGCGAGCAATTTAATTCGAATCATGTCCATGTACGCTTCCTTCTTTCAACAAAGTCAAGAAAAAGAAAAGTCTCGTTCGTCCTCTCGTCCAAATAAATATTCTCACGAAATATTAGGCGTTACTCTAGATGCTGATGCTAGCGAAATAAAAAGAGCGTATCGCAAGCTCGTCAAGATACACCACCCAGACAATTTTGCGACCTCATCACTGTCTCAACAAAAAATTGCGGAAGAGAAATTTATTGAGATTCAGCGGGCTTATGAGGAATTGGTGAAATAAAAAAAAGACCTCTATCGAAGTCCTTTTCTATATGATAAGATTTAAATCTTAGTATCTGTAATGCTCAGGTTTGTAAGGCCCTTTTACATCTACACCGATATAATCAGCTTGATCTTTTCTCAATTCAGTCAACTCAGCTCCAACTTTCGCAAGGTGTAAATAAGCAACTTTCTCATCCAAGTGTTTAGGAAGCGTGTATACATCATTTTCGTATTGGTCTGTGTTGTTCCACAATTCCAATTGTGCCAATGTTTGGTTTGTAAATGAATTTGACATTACGAAAGAAGGGTGTCCAGTTGCACAACCTAAATTTACCAAACGACCTTCAGCCAACATGATGATGTCTTTGCCATTGATGGTATACATATCAACTTGTGGTTTAATTTCGACTTTTGAAGCTCCGTGATATTTGTTCAACCATGCCATGTCGATTTCGTTGTCGAAGTGACCGATGTTACAAACGATAGTTTTGTCGCGCATTGCTTCGAAGTGATGTCCTTGAACGATGTCTTTGTTACCTGTAGTGGTAACAACGATATCTACTGCACCCACAACATTCTCCAATTTACGAACTTCAAATCCGTCCATTGCAGCTTGCAACGCACAAATTGGGTCAATTTCTGTAACGATAACACGAGCACCAGCACCTTGCAATGAAGCAGCTGATCCTTTACCTACGTCACCATATCCACAAACAACAGCTACTTTTCCAGCCATCATTGTATCTGTAGCACGACGAATCGCATCTACCAATGATTCTTTACATCCGTATTTATTATCAAATTTCGATTTTGTTACTGAATCATTCACGTTGATTGCAGGCATTACCAAAGTTCCGTTTTTCTTACGCTCGTACAAACGGTGAACACCAGTTGTCGTTTCTTCAGATAAACCTTTGATGTCTTTGGTCAATTCTGGGAAACGATCGAAAACCATGTTCGTCAAATCACCACCATCATCCAAAATCATGTTCAACGCTTTACCGTCTTTAAATGAGAACAATGTTTGCTCAATACACCAGTCGAATTCTTCTTCGTTCAAACCTTTCCATGCAAAAACTGGAACTCCTGTTGCAGCAATTGCAGCAGCAGCTTGATCTTGTGTTGAGAAGATATTACATGAAGACCATGTTACTTCAGCTCCCAATTCAACCAATGTTTCGATCAAAACGGCAGTTTGGATTGTCATGTGCAAACATCCAGCGATACGCGCACCAGCCAATGGTTTAGACGCTCCGAACTCTTCACGAAGTGACATCAAACCTGGCATTTCTGCTTCCGCAATGTTAATTTCTTTACGACCCCAATCTGCTAGACTGATGTCTTTTACTTTGTAAGCTAATTTTTCAGCTGTATTACTCATATGTTGATTTTTCTAAAATTCTTATTCTTAAATCGTTTGCAAAAATACGGAGTAGATTTTACAATAAAAAATAAACAAGGAAAGAAGCAGAAATGTTTAACAAAACTTTGTGTGTTACACCTACCTCCCGTCCCTCCTCAAAGAGGGAAACCTGATCGAATTTTACTTCCCTCCTTGAGGAGAGATCGAGGGAGGTGTTTCGATGGAGTCGAAGTCTATATTCGTGCTCTCACCAACTCCTCCAACCCATCTATAAACCTCGGATGGGAATTGCTCGAAGGAACTAACTGCACTTTCTCGCCGCCGTGTTCTTCAAAAATTTCTTGGTATTCGACGCCTATTTCGACTAAAGTCTCTAAACAATCTGCAACGAATGCTGGACTAAAAGCCAATAATTTCTTGTCACCTTTTTTCGCTCTTTCTTCTACTATTTTGTCAGAGAAAGGTGTAAGCCATTTCTTATCTAATCGAGACTGAAAACAAACTGTATAATCCTCTTCTTTCAATCCTAACTTTTCGGCAAGTAACCGCGTTGTAGCATAACAAGTTGCTTTGTAACAAAACTTATTCGTGTCGTTGATTTCCGATTCGCATGGTTGATCAGTGCACAAATCAGTGTCTTCTTCATACACTTTATCGACTTGTCGTTCCGGTAAACCATGGTAAGAAAACAAAATATGATCGTACGATTTCACATCAAATTCTTTTGTTCGTTCGACGATACTATCCAGATAACCTTCATTGTCATAGAATTGAGATATGATTTTGACGTCAGGAATCACCCACCATTTGCGTATGATGTCCATCGCTTTTTCGACCGCTGACCCCGTTGATGCACTTGCATATTGTGGAAAGAAGGGAAGAATGATAATTTCATCATAGTTCGCCGTTTTCATTCTTGCCAACACTGAATCCATAGATGGGTTTTGGTACCTCATCGCCATTTCAACGGTCACATTATCATTCTTCAATCTGTCTTGAAGTAATTCTTTGACCTTTTCAGTATGCGTCAACAAAGGAGAAACTCCATCCTCGGTCAAGTCCCACAATTCCTGATAGATTTTAGCTGATTTAGGTGCTCGAAACGGAACAATAATTCCATTTACCAGGAGTTTTCGTGGCAACCAAGGAATATCAATTACACGCGGATCATTTAGAAATTCACGCAAATAGATTCTTACATCTCGTGTTTTGGGGCTATCAGGTGTTCCCAATTGAATTAACAATACACCCGTTTTCTTTTTTGACATAGTTGATGAACAAATAACTTCTTTCGAAGTTTAGATTATTTAAATAATTTTTCACGCCAATCTTCTCCCTCTTCTTCAGAAATCAAATTGAGCATTTTAAGATAATTGGCCACCTTATTGAAAGCCAAAGGATATTCTATTCCGTCATAGTTCCAAACTGTTTCATTCAACCAGTTCTGCACATGACTTGATCGTAAATTATACCGCCATGAAATGATATCGATAATGTTTGGATCGGTCAACATTTCTCCTGCGCGTTTATTGACCGCCAAGCACATTTTATCAATTAAATCTTTGTGTTCAGCCAAAACTTCATTTCGCACAGCAATAACAAAACAAGGCCAAGGTGTTACCACTTCTCCAACGTATCGGCATTTTTTCTGCTCTGTATAAGGATAGGTCGTATATTTCTCCCATAAAAACGCTTGAGCTTCGTTGTTTTCCAATGCCCAAAGACCTCCGTAAATATCACCAATAACGTTAAATTTTAAATTGTCAGTTGGCCAACCTTGCTGATGCGATAACACGTAACTCATCAAATGAGACCCTGAACCTTCACGCGAAATTGCGTAGGTTTTGTCTTTTAGGTCATCGATAGATTGAATATCTGAGTTATAAGGCACGTGAACACCCCAATGCAAAGGACTCGTGATATACACTTGAACAATCGTAGCATCTAAACCTTGTAGAATCGCTTTGGTGCAACCTTCAGTCAATAAAACGGCTATGTCGATGGATTTAGTTTCTAACCCCCGAATCATTTGTCCCGTTCCACCTCCCATGTCGGCCCAGTGCAAATTCAAACCAAATTCTCTGAATTTTCCATCTTCAATTGCAAGCCTCCAAGGTAAATTGAAATGCTCTGGCACTCCTCCCACTTTTAATCCAACCATATTTTTTTATTATTCAGAAAACTGCATGTCATGCAAATTTTTATAATATCCGTTTTTATTCATTAATTCGGCATGCGAACCCATTTCCATGATTTCACCTTTCTCCAAAACGACAATTTTATCGGCAGATTGAATGGTTGACAAACGATGTGCAATAACAATGGATGTTCTTCCTTTCGTTAATTTTTCGGTCGCTTGTTGAATCAACTCTTCCGATTGATCATCGACACTCGAGGTTGCTTCATCCAAGATAAGAACTTTCGGCTGAAAAACATAGACTCGAATGAAAGAAATTAATTGTCGTTGACCCACAGATAACACTCCTCCTCTTTCACCAACGTTGTAATCATATCCGTCAGGAAGTTTCAAGATAAACTTATGCGCATTAACTGCCTTAGCTGCATCAATTACCTGTTCTCTTGTTATGTTCGGGTCGCCCAACGTAATATTGTTGTGAATGCTGTCTGAGAAAAGAAATACATCCTGCAGAACGATAGAAATATTACTGCGTAAATGCTTTAAATCAATATCTTGAATGTTCTTTTCGCCCAGGAAAATATTTCCTTTTTGAAAATCGTAAAACCGACCAATTAAATTTACGATCGATGATTTTCCAGCACCAGTGGCTCCTACAAAAGCTACAGTTGAACCGGCTTCGATGGTTAAATCAATATTCTTCAGAACATACTCTTCCTTTTTATAGGCAAAATAAACATGCTGAAAGCGGATGTCTTTGTTGAAATCAATATTGGTATTACTGCCATTGTTTTGAACATGTTCATTTAAATCCAATATTTCAAATACACGTTCTGCTCGCACTGTACCCCGTTGAAGCACATTAAATTTATCTGCCAATTGCCGTATTGGGCGATACATCATGTTTATCCACAAGGTAAATGCTATAATTTGGCCATACAGACTTCCTTCACCGGTCAATGACTCACCACCAACTTGAAAAGCACCCCAGACCAAAAGGAATGCAATAGACAAAGAACTTAGCATTTCCACTACTGGGAAGAAAATGGAGAATGCCCAAACAGCATTAATATGTGCTTGTCGGTGACCTTTGTTTATCTCTTTAAAAGCTGCATATTCTTGCTTCTCTCTGGAAAACAACTGAACAATCGCCATTCCTGAAATTCGCTCTTGAACAAAGGTATTCAACTTGGTCACCTGCATTCTTTCCAATTGGAAAGACTTCTGCATTGCTCGAGCAAAAATACGGGTAGCAAAGAGTAGTATTGGTATTGGAAGTAAAGCCAACAAGGTGAGTTTGGCGTTTACCGAAACCATAATGCCCAACACGAAGAGCAAGGTAATAATGTCGCCCATAATATCTATCAAACCAGCCGAAAATACCTGACTCACAGCTTCTAAATCAGAAACTACACGTGTAACCAAAGCTCCAATCGGTGTGCGGTCGAAGTATTGCATTTTGAAAGAAATAACATGCTTGTACAGCTTCTTTCGAAGGTCACGAACTATATTTTGCGCCAATAAATTGGAAAAATACGAACTAGTAAATTGCAGAACCGACTCCATAATCAACATACCGATTATGATTAAAGTCCCTGTCAACAACATCTGACCGTTCTGACCTTGAACGACATACTTGTCCACCATGTCACCAATAAACTTTGGACGCAATGCTGAAGAAGCGGCAATCAGCAGTCCTGCGCCAAATGCAAGCACAAAAATTGCTTTATAAACTTTTGCATACGCAACCAATCGAAGGAAGATTTTAGTATTAAGTTTTGCTTTTTCTGCCATGGCGGTGCAAATTTACCTATTTTAGAGAGGAAATAGATGCTTTTTTTAATCTTAACAATCATTTTGAATAGTAGTTCCAACCAACTAAAAGTTTTACTATATCTTTAACAAAAGATTTTATCCTCATGATACACCAGTTATCAGACAATCATACTTTGTTCAACACATTTTTAGCTGAAATGCGCGACGTGAAAATTCAAAATGACCCTTTGCGTTTTCGTAAAAATCTTGAACGAGTTGGAATGATAATGGCGTATGAGGTTTCAAAAGTTTTGAAATACAAGGAAAAAG
>OCVQ010000174.1_pt1 | contig 56931 bp, 42 predicted proteins | sample 1539061 | NCBI WGS metagenome assembly OCVQ01 (sample SAMEA3355526, study PRJEB22509) | marine metagenome | biome: marine; feature: river plume; material: water | place: USA | collected 2010-08-08 | depth 0.5 m | reverse complement strand
TGATTGCCTCCGTCATTGGTAACCCAAATGTAGTTGGTGCCTACCGATAATCCTGTTCTAACGACATCAAACTGAATACTCGTATCTGCCCAACTGTCAATCGTTTGTTGAACTAATCCGCCTCCCGCGTAAGTATTGTTTGGAGATATTTCAACTTTGGCCTGTCCAGTGTTTGTGGTTAAGGTTGAACCTGTCAAAACTACATTAGTTTGTGTAACACCAATTGACTCATCACCATCTACATCTGTAATAATAGGATTAACAGCAAGGAATTGAGTTGTAATAGTGGTTTCACTAGGACTAGACGAACAAACTTCATTATCCGAATCAAGTACCCGAAACTCATATTCGGTAAGACTAGCGGCATCTGAAAAATCTAATGCCCACTGAATGTCAAATCCTTCTTTCTTTACTCGTTGTCGAGAGGCTGATTGGTTGGTACCTTCAACTTCATCTCCGTTGGAACCAAACAAGTTGGTCATACCACCGCAGTTAAAATCCCCAGAACCTTCAGTAGAAGTTACAGCGTTGCCTTGTGTAAGTGTTGTAGATGTTCCCCATTTAACAGCGCCGGTAGACGCAAGGTTTAACCAAGTACCCGAGCCCACCTCACGCCATTGCAATTTGAATGCAATGGTGGTAGAGTTCATATCGTCAGCATCAAAAGATGAGGCGTATATTGCTATGTTAGCATGGTCCCAACCAGTAACGTCAGTACCTGACGCGGCTTGCCAATTACGAGCAACACCAGAAGATGTACCGTCTAGTGCAATTCGCGATGAGTTATAGCATCCGCCATCCGCGATAAAAGTCATGTTATCTCAGATTACCATCAAAATCGGTAATGTCTGCCCTCTTGATAACTTTGACTAAATATTGAGTAAGTCCTAATTGCGGGGATGGTTGACCTTCTGGTAAGTCTTGAATAGACTTTACAGAACTGTTTTTATACTGGTCAAACCAAGCATCAAGCTCTTCTTGCGTAGGATCACCAGTATAGTGGTCGAATTGTGCTTGGGTTAGCGCGTAAGGAGGACCACATGTACTACACCCTTCTGCTTTTGAATTATATCGCACTTCCCAGTCTATAAGCATATATTCTATTGTCGTAGGGTCTGTAGCAATTGCGCGAATGGCAACGGGTGCCTCGCCTTCGGGAGGTGGTACACTAAACTCGGCAGGATCAGACAATACAATTTCTAATGCTGTCTGGTAATCTTTTGATGCCAGTGCATTTTTGTAAGCCAGTCTAATTTCACTTTGGGACATTTTAACTCCTATCTATTAGTTATATTCGTAAGAAGTTCTATTATCCCACACCAATTCAGTATTAGCAGTGTTATTCGCCCATATGATTTCGATATCATCACCAGCGAGTTCATAAACTCTTTTAATACGCCATGCAGGTGCGCTTCTTTCAGTTCCTGGAACAGCTTCGCCGATGTATATAAAATCGCCTTCTGTATCAACTAACCTGTCGTATTGTACTTCCATGCCTACTTGCAACCTTTCTATGATGTCATTAAAAGATTCTGATATAAACTTCTGTTTCGTTTCATCAAAAATAAGTATTGCATCACCTTCAACTTGATGACGTTTTTTGAATTCAACATCATCCATCTGTAATATGTTAACCGAACCACCACCAGCAGATGATGCCCAATCTCGAGAAGATACTTTAGCATCAATCATATTCTTATGTTTTTGAATATTATCAGATACTAACTTGGTAATCTTCTTTTTAAATTCTTCTAATTCGTTTGTTTGATTTACGTCTAATGCTTCGTTTAGCTCAACCTGTTTCTTATCTAATTGTTGATGCATCGAATCAAACAGTTCATTGACATATTTATCTATTTCTTTTCGATCGACGTCTGCGCCATCTTTACCGGCTTCGCCTTTATCACCCTTTAATCCTTGCTCTCCGGCAGGTCCGGCCGGACCGATTTCTCCTCGGTCGCCTTTTTCCCCAGCGTCTCCCTTTGGTCCAGCAACTCCTGCCTCACCTTTCTCGCCCTTTTGGCCTTGCGCACCAACATCTCCTCTGTCTCCCTGAGGTCCTTGTCCACCTGATTCTCCTTGTGGTCCGGTGTCGCCTTTTTCACCTTGCTCTCCTTGAACGCCTTGTAAGCCTGTTTCGCCTTGCTCACCAGATTGTCCAGTTTCTCCTCGAGGTCCTGTGTCACCTTTCTCGCCTTGATCGCCAATTGGCCCTTGCTGACCATCCGCACCATCGCGGCCGGGTGATCCTTCTGGACCACGAGTACCTACCATGCCTTGACGACCTGTCTCACCAGTGGGTCCCTGTAGGCCCTGAGGGCCTTGCACACCTACTTTGGTTTCGACATCTTCAATGATGTTCAGTAGTCTTTTTTCTACTTTGCGCGATTCTTTCTTCGCGGCAGCTAAAGCAAAAAATGTATCTATAGAATTAATATCACTCATCGTCTTCAATATATTTCGTCATGCTTTCAATAAGTTGTATTTGACTTTGTGTCAATTCATCATCAAGTTCATTAGCTTCAGACTTTGGCTCATTCGGTGTATCAGGTGATGGGCGCGAAGGAGGAGGCGGCGGAGGACTGTCATCTTCTTGACCGCCATTCATTTCTTCATCAGGATCTGCATAACGTGGATCAGTTTTCTCAGCTTTGATAACTTTATCCAAATCTTTCATTTCAGATTCGCTTTGCTGTAGTACATATCGACGCATATATTCGTGAGAGTAATACTTGCCAACATACTCTTCCATCTCTCGAAGTAAACCAATACGATCCCTGTTCATTTCTAAGGATTTTAATTCTTCGAAGTAGTTATCAACTGCAAAGTTGAAATCAATTTTATCTTCCCATTCTGCCCAATCCTTAGTAGTACAAACACCTTTAAGTATAAGTTGACGCTCTAGAATTTTAAGAAATAATTCAGAGAACTTGGATCGTAAACGTGTAATAAACTTACTGAATTTTATTTCGTCTCTTGTTATTTCTGTTGCGCGGCCTAATGTATATGTTTGATCTGGCTGCAATCGAGATACAGGAACATTGAGCGATCGATATAGATTGCTTTGAAAATATACAACGTCTTCAATTTCACTCAGGTTTTGTCCGCCGGGTAAGGTAGTAATTTCAGTACCCTTTCCACCTTCTCGTCGTGGTAACCAAAAATCTTCAAGCATCGTCATAAACTTACGATCATCTTTGACTTCGCCAGTCGCAGAATCGTATACGGTTTTATTTTTAAATTTGGTCATGATTTCAGAAAGATATTGTTCTGCTTTCAGTTTTGGAAGACCACCAACATCAACATAAAAGATTCTGCGTTCTGGCGCTCGCGATATTCGATAGATGACCATCGAATCTTCCATGTTGCGTAACTGATTAAGAGGACGTATTGCTTTTTGTAACCAAGACATGATGAGTTTATTGTCTAAGCTTTGGTAACCACTTGTACAAAATATAATAGAATCGCAGGCTATCTTTATGCCTTCTGAATTGGTTGCACCTGAAGTGCCGTACATAGAGGATGTCGAGCCAGTCAAAGAACCAGAACGCTTTAGAAATCCTGAAGGACTATACATAAAGTATTCGTTTACAACTTTCTCAAGTGAAATGCCTGATTTCTTGTCTTTTTCTTTTTTAACTTCTCGTATCTTTTTAATATTACGAGGATCGACATATCGTATTTCTTGAATGCCTGCAGATGGCTTTGCTTCGTTAATGATGACATGATAGTATAACCGGCCATCAATATACCAACGCCTAAAAATCTCATAGCTCAAACGATTAAACTCAAGAAGTTTAGAAACGTTCTCAAATTCTTTGATGATTGTCTTTTTCATTCCATCAGAAATTTTCAAATTGTCTAAAACAATTGACACCGTTTCTTCGTCAGAATCTTCTACGATTGCTTCATTGCATATATCTTGAATTGCAAGATCTATGATGGGATCAAATGATATGGAACGATATTTGTTTACCAATTCTGCTTCTGTACGGACAGAACCATCTAGGTCAACGTAAGTACCATAAACACCGCCGGCTGCAACACTGAGTGCGCCGTCCTCGTTGTTCGGGGGAACGAAAGAAACACGCTTTTCTTTTTCAGCATCTTCTTTCTTTCGATTAATTTCAAATCCAAAGAGATCCATTTAATTTAAACTCCAAAAAATAAAGGGGACTATAAAATATATTTATAATCCCCTCTACTAGACTTTCATGTATAATTCTTAAAAAAGAATTATGACCCAGGCTGCATGTAATCGAATGCCCAAGTTACAGTATATGTACCAATCGTATCGGTGGTGTTCCAATCCAATTCGATAGTACCAATATCAACAGGCCAACAGCCAGTTAATGTATATTCCTGCAACTTGCTACCAGTCTTACCAAACAACTTGATAGTAGCATCTTCTTTGTAGTCTTCAGGGGCTGCGTAGCCGCGAACGTTGGCAGGACCGTCATTGATCTTACGGGCCCATTCTTCCAATACTCGGCGCTGACTGAAATCTTCTTCAATCATGACAGTAGTTGACCACTCTGCGAAAGTTCGATCACCAGCAATCTTTACTTTACGGCCGAAATAAGGTACTTCAATTATTCCGGTTGTAAATGCAGGTACGTTCGAACTCATGCAAAGAAGGTTGAACTCTTCGCCAAGTGTGTTCACCTGAACTTCAAAGAGGGAGGGTCTATAACCCCCCTGCGATAGTGCCTGATCTTTGAATTTCTGCACGTTAAAAGGCATATGTTATTCTCCTATTTTATTCTTATTTATCTATTTATTAGAAATTCCCAATAACCTCGGAGAATTCTACGCCAGATCTGACCGCAACAAAGTTCAATTGGATAAAGTTAATTGATCGTGCGGGCTTGATGTAAATATCACCAACAAACTCGTTACTATCAATTACTTGGCCAGTGTTGTTTGTCTCGTCACACACAACTGCAAAGTCGGTAATACCACGACGACCCTGTACGCTACGTAGATATGGAGTTACGAGATTGACAAAGCTTGATCGAGTAAACTCATCGTTGAATTCAAAGAGAGTAAACTTAGATGCTGTAGCAATTGCTTTCTCGAGGACGATAAACAGACGTCGTACGTTAATTCGATCAAACGCTGATGGCTTAGCAAGCAGTGTCTTATCGCCGAACAATACAATACCTTGACCGGTGAAGCTGACAACTGGGTTAACACCATTCTTGTAAAGAAGATCACGCTCTGCTTCTTCTGGATTCCATGCTAACTTAATAACGTTCTTAATGTTACCACGGTTAAATCCAGCAGGTGACCACCAAGGGTCGCGTGAATCATCGGTGTAAGCACATAGACCAGCAGAGTCACCGTTGATTGGTACCCAGCGATACACGTCATTATACTTGTCGTACATGTACTTGTATCCTGAATCACACGCTCCGTATGAGGTTGATCGCAGTGAGTTTCGGAACTGAATAACATTCTCAGTAACATCATCAACACGGTTAACTACATCGTTAAGCGCGGGTGATATGAATGCTACACAATCTTTACGTCGCTCACATAGATTGTCTATAATGTAGTTAGCAATCTGCGTGTCGTTATCTCCGCCTCGAGCTTTACCAGTAATTACCAGTGAAACGTCTATAGATTCAGATGACTTAAATTGGTCATATGATCGTAGAACGTCACCGATGTTACATGTGCTTTCGTTGCCGATATCGCGACCTTGAATAAATGATAACTCAAGAGGAGTTGTTTCAGTTGAAGAAGCTACAAGATCAGCAGTTGCTGATACTGCGCCAGTTCGATCATTACCGAACCAAACCCAACGTGAAGAATCGTTGATTGCATCTTTGTAGTAAATGCCAGCGCCGTCTACATCTTTAGCGTTGGTTGCACGAGACAGTCGCTGCCATACTTCTAGCACTTGGCCAGGTCGTCCAGCAATCTTACCATCTTCGTCGATAACAACTACGTGGAGTTCATCGTTAGCTGCGGTATTACCTTGCTCAGAAACATACTGAGATTGGCCGGGAGCAGCTTCAACAATATCCCAGTATCCCCAGAATCGGTTGAAAGTAGCGGATGTTCCAACAGTTGATGCGATTGATACATTCTCTGAAAGACCGAGGTTTTCTTTGAATGATAATACAACATCAGCACCATCAACAGCAACACCTGAAACTTCCAAGTACTGAATGCCGATTGATGTGTTACCCATCTTAAGCTTATCGCCGACGTTGATTTGATTAGATACTGTCTGAGCAGGACCTAAACCACCGTCTGAAGAAATCGTACCAGTATTTGCACCGATAGTAATATCTAAAGCAGTAACGTTGCCAGCAGCAATAGTAACAAGACTATTATATGCAGCTGCGCTGTCACATACAGAGATCTTTAAAGAGTTACCAAGTGCGCCTGGGTACTTAGCGACATATAATACACCGTCATCGAAGTTAGCTTCTTGACCTGATATACCGTCTTCGTTCTTAACAATGTGATTACTCAATACTGAAGTTGCACCTAATGCTACGTTGTTTGCAATAGCGTTAAATGAGTAATCGGCATCGTGAAATTCGATTGGGAAAGGACCAGTGTCGCCTGAGTAGGTTGAACCTGTAAGCGTAAATCGTGTTGAACCCTCGCGAGTCAAAGTCAGTGTACCTGAACCAGTGTCTGAAAGTGAGATGATTGCAGCAGCATCACCTTGCACGGTAGTTAACTGGAATTCAGTTGCTGTTTGGTTGATAACAAAGTAGTTATCAGTATTTGATAGGCCTGTAGGCAAAGTAGAAGATGATTCAATTTGTACTTGCTCACCATCAACAATGCTTACAAGAGCGCCACCGAAAGAGTTGTTGCCAGTGTCGATATCGACCTGTGCAATTGTGTCGGTCAAAGTAGTAGTATCTACTACAATCTCCGGTGAATCAAGACCTGCTGTTGTAGAGGCGCCAATGTCACCAGTTACTACGCCGGTTTCAGTGTTTCCTGCTACTACAATATAGTCAGTACCTGAGATGACAAATGATTCAACAATAACATCAGTTCCTGTGGAGTGATGTGCTCGTGATACATGTAGTCGATTTGAGTAAGCTAAAAAGCTTGCTGCGCTCATCCAAGTTTCGTAGTTATCGTTGCTTGGACGACCATATTCTTTTGCTAGTTCGTCTTCAGAAATAACAAGAGACGGCTTATCAACTGGACCCCACGCAAAAACACCGCCGATTGCGGCGTCTGTAGTGGCTACAGCTGGAATTACTGTCGTCAGGTCTACTTCTGTGACATTAACGCCTGGACTTAATTGAAAAGGCATACGTTTTCTCCCTATGAGTTTAATCCATATATTTCAAAAATATTTATAATAAAACACATTTTAATAATACCGCATCTAAGCTAACCAATTGTAGTCATCGCCATCTACAACGACTGGCTGAGCTTCCTCAAAGTTAGATTGCCCGTTATCAATGAAGCCAAACGGAGTCAATTCACTAAATATTTGTTCATCATTCATTTCTTTTAGATTTATTACAGTATTTATGTCTGTCAGTTCTTTAAAGAATTTCTGATTTGTCAACCAACCAAACAAAACCAGACCCATCACTAGATCGTCATGCCTACCTTGTTCTGCTTCAAAAGAATTACCTTTCTTGCTAAACGTAGATAGTTCGCCGATCGTTTCAAAATCATTAATAATCAATTGATCTTGCTCTATTAATAATTTTAACATTGAACAACCAATTGATTTTACTGGCTTAGTTGTTCTAATACCTTTATCTGCCTTTCCACTAAATCCGGCTACACCAGATATAAGTCGTTTACCTTCTCGACCATTATTTTCAGTGAGTAACATATTTTCATATTCGAATTCGTCAAACATCAAGCTTGCAACCTGATCACCGATGTCATTAACTTCAATCAAAACTGAAGCCATGTTATAGTGAATAGCTATTCGGTGTAAGACTGACGCGAAATCAACGGGTGTTATCATATTATTTTTATATGTTGCTGCTTGCTTATATGGCATTTCTGTAACGTCAATAATTTGCAAAGCAGAATAATCTAAGCCTTTACCTCTGGAAACATCAACAACGACAACATAGTTGTGTCCTTCTTCCGGCTCGTAGAAAAAATTAACATCAGCGATTTGCCTAACCGGTTCTTTATATACTAACTGTTTTAGTTTCCAGCCAGAAATAAGTGTACCACTACTGCCTTGAAATTCACATTCGTATTCTTGAGCAAATCGTTGTTGATCAAAATCCATACCTGCGAGTGTTTCTTGTCGCCAATCTTCACCACGCCCAGGCACCATGTCCCATTTTACTTCAATATACTGGTAACCGTTGATGCCTCTTTTAGCGCTATCGCACGTCTTATAAAAATGATTAAGACCATTCGGTGTTGATGTAAATAAAGTTTTTGTGGTTGTACCAGATGATATTGTTGGCATTACGGCGGAGAAAAACTGATCCCATCCTTCAACGAATGCGGTTTCGTCAATGTATAGAAATGATACAGATTTACCTCGAATAGCAGAACTTGATGTTGCAGCTGCTATTATCTTTGATTTATTTTCAAACTCTACCGATCCTTTGTTCCATTCGATGACTCCTTGCTGCAACCATTTTGGAAGAGCTTCGTAAGCCACTTTAATCCTGTCAAGAATTTCTCTTGCAGCATCACCTTTATTCGCCAAAAGGGCAACAAGCTTATAATTATTAAATAAAATATAGTGAAGGATAAGGCAGACGGCAGTCGTTGTTTTACCCGCTTGGCGCGCAGTAACCACTGTGGTTCTTCGGTTGTTGGTGCAGCTTTCGATGATTGCTCTTTGATAGTCATATAATTTCATCGGTATGAATCCATGATCTACATGGACGATTTTAATATATTTTTCTGAAAAGTACATAGGATCTTTAGCGCATCGTTTAATTTCAGTCAGCATCTCTGCTGTCCAACTAATCTCTACACCTTTTCTTTTTAAATTAGAATTTCCTAAGTAACTTTTGTAATCTTCTATATCTTGAATAGTTATATCTTGTTCTGTTTTCATCTCTCGTCTTCATCATCGTTCAATAGCTTCATAATATCAGCAGTAGAACCTACATACAAATTGTTATTTGTAACAGATTCAGGTGCTTGTGGCTTTTCGCCTAACAACTTTTGTTTTCTATCATGAAGATCTATTAGATCTTTATTTAAATCGCCCATCGTTTTCAGCATATTAGCAAGTACTTCATAGGCTCGCGGGTGTTGCGATTGATCTGCGACGTTCATTAGCTCATCAATTGCTCTGTGTCCCTTTTCAATTACGTCATACATATTAGATCTGACATACTTGGTATCGGTAACAATTTCTTCCGCGCTTGAGTTATCTTGTGGAGGCGCATTATTTCGAGGTACTAGTTGATTACTATCATTGTCAATAGTAATCGGATTCATGTTTAAGCTATCACTAATATCTTCATCTGACATAATTTAATTCTCTGTTGGGAACGGGTCTTCAATTGTAACTGCTTCACCGTAATTATCATTCGATGATATATTATTTGCGGCAATAGACACAAGATCTGGTGAAGATATTGTTACCGTTGGTGTAGAGGTATAATTAGAACCAGCATCATTAATAGTTATTGATTCGACACTATCACCAGAATCAATAATTGCTTCAGCATTTGCACCAGTACCACCGCCGCCAGATATAGTTATATCAGCGAATGAATAACCTTTACCATGATCTACGATAGTAATAGATGACACTTCGCCATCCGCGATTGTTGCTATGCCTGTAGCAGTTTGTGAATTTAAATCTGTATATACTGTAGGTGTATTATTTGCTAAAAGACCGGGCTGCAAGATAACTTTTGCAGCAGTAGGAACAGTATTAATTGAATCTTCGATGTCATCAAATATTGTAGAATCAAATAACTGAGTATTAGCCAGATTAATAATAGGTTGCTTATAAGAAGGACCAAAGAAAAAACCTTTCATGGTAAAATCGAGTGTCCATATAAGACTTCTTCTTTCTTCAAAGCTTCCTTCATATACATCATCAAAACTAGAAGATGTAATATAGGTTGGAATATCTAGCTTAACTTCGGGTGATTCAATAAGTTTAACTGTCGCTGTCCACTCAGGAGTAAAGAATGGTAATATTTGTTCTATTATTCGTAAGCCATCTGTTGTATTTTTTACGAATACGTTAAGTTGAAAATTAATATCATACGGTACTGGATTGTAATGAAACTGTCTTTTTGTACCATCTTCGACATCATCAACGACAAATTTATTTCTGGTTGGTAATTTTCTTTCAGGTGCGTAGTTGAATCCAGTAATTTCAAATGACATTCTTGGCATTACGGTTGCAAAAGGTTGTTTCAGTGGATCTTTATCTTCATCTACACCATCAATTCGCGCTAAAAACTTTTCGCGTGGTCCATATGATAAAGGAATCTTCATCGATTGTACTGGTCTATTGTCAGCGTCAACACGATTAATCCACACATCATTGAAGAGTGTGCCAAATAAAATGACATACTTTCGAAGTGTATCGTGATAATACGTTTTACCAAACATAAATTATATCCTAGTATTGTCCGCCTTCAGAGAACGGGTCGCGTTCTGTGAAGTCAATGAAGTCAGATAATGTTTGAATTCTTTCAGCATCATCAAATACGTCACCAGCGTACCAGTCATCTGCAACGCCTACTGGTCTGTTTGTATCTGGATCTAATATAACATTATTGTTGGCGTCATATGTTAAGCCATCGTCTTCTGATGCAGCAAGAGAGTACTTCTGCTCTAGTTTATCAATGTCTGCAATGCCAGTATTTAATTCTTCACTGCTATATTCAAACAATTCGCATCTTAGATCGTACATCTGAAGCGAACCCATCTGATAAAATACTGATTCGTGCTCTACAAATTTTATTACATAGACTTTTTTAGTGAGAGGCATAAAGATAAGATCACCTTCATGCGGTCGTTTTGTTTGTAAAAAGTCACCAACAGTTTCTTGATAAACTCTATTGGCTACAGTAAAAGTAATCTCGTCTCGAATCTGAATATTAAACTTAGAAAGGAAATCGCCTTCGCCTTCAAATCCTTCTACGTTCTTAATATACATTTCTATTTGATATGAGCCAGTATATTTTGATATTGGGTCTTCATTATATGTACTATCTTTATTCACAACAGTACGAGGACACAACCAGACGTCATGTCCATAGATACGAATAGACTCAACAATCAAATCTTCAATAAGATTTTGTTCTGGTGTATTCGTAAAATTATCAAAATAAACGTTTGTAGACATTTACATTTCCTAGACTCTGTTGTATAATACCATTGTGGTTAACAATTAATAATACAGTTATCCTACCATATCACCAACAGGTAAGCTGTATGCATTTAGCATCTCTTCTTCAAGCTTATTAATCTCAGCCTGAGCATCATCGTATATTTGCCTTCCATTAAATTGTACGCCACCGGGTAATTGTAATCCTTCAAACTTTGACAAGTTCTGACCCCATTGTCGCTTGATCAATTGAGTTACATAGAATTGCAACCATCGATCTGCCCACACATCACCGTAAACCGTAGGATCAACTATCTCGTAACATTCAATGACAAGAAATTGACCTACCTTTAAATCACCCATAGCTTCATCGATATGCAATCTATTTCTATGACGATTATATCTAATCATAGGTTTTCCAACGAGTAGTTCTTGCACGAGTGCAAGTTTTTCATGCATCAGGTAATAATCAACAAGAGCAACGTTGGCTAGAGTGTAAAGGTCGTTAAGAGCGATCTGATAACGAATGTTAAATATATCTCCAGATGAAGTATTAGGATCACCAACAGGGAACATTTTTACAGCACCAATTATATTTTCAGGCATGTCAATATATTTGTTTGCCTTTGTATCTGCTGTAATTTGATGTTTAAAGTAGGTTTTCTCGGTGCCATCAAAATGATAATCCCAATAGAACCGTAGAGCTGAGTCGATTCTGTCTTCGACTTGCATGTCATCTACGTTGATTTCAATTACTGGTTTACCAAGGGCTCTTAAGCAGTACTCTTTAAATTCATCCCTCGTGGATGGTACGGCCATTTCATGTACTCCTTATGTCTTGTAAGTATATTTATTAAACTCCATACCTATCTATGCAGAGTCTTTAACACGTGTTGTTATTATGGTGTCAAAGTCTACTGATACTGTCAACACTCTTTGGTCAGTATTTATTGGGGTTGCAATAACACCGTCTACGTTAACTACTTCGCCAATCGCGATAAGCGATGAGTTGGCGATTCCATTTACACCTGATGTTAGTCGCGAGTCTATCTTTAATCCAGCACCGGTAATTACTGAGTTTGACGTGCCACTCATTCCTATAACGGATATTGATCTTTCTAAACGACCTTCGATTCTTGTATTTCTTGGTGTAGCAATATTTCCAGATATAGAAATTACTTTGCGTTGACCAGCTGACAATACTTGTGATTGACTTGAAACAACAGAACCGGTTCCTTTAGTTTCTTTTGTCAATCCAGCAAATAACGTTATTGGTGTAGGCACTAATCCACCGTTGGCTTTAGTTTGCCTTATGCTGCTTCCGGATGCTGAACTATTATCGGCAACCGCAGAACCGGAACCTGTTATAGTTCTCTTACCGCCACCGATCAATTGTGCTGATTCATATGGAAGATAGTTAAAGTTGGAAGTTATTTGTCGTTCGCCAATACCATAACCGAACGTAGTCGTGCCGATTAATGATCCAGCTACAATAACTTCTCTTTCACTTATACCACTTAATATATTATCCACATTTATTAGGACGTTACTTGCTGATACAACTTCGCGCTCAGTTGTACCGCTCACTTCGAATACGTTATCGTAATATAGGTTACCGTATGCAATAGTTTGTCTTGTACCTATACCACTTATCGTAGTTATATCAGAAGTTAATGATCCGCTAGAGCCGATCGATCTCTCGGCAACGCCTGATACGACAGTTTCAGTTGATAGATCTGCACTTATGGATTTGACTTCTCTTTCAACAACTGCCGATATTGAACCGGTTTCTTGATTTAATATGCCTGTAAAGAACGAAGTTCTGAAACCTAAGTTATTAATCGTCATCGGCCGCGCTAGCATCTGACTTGGTCCTGACACTACGATTCTATAACCTTCATCTGAAGTCATTTGAATATCATTAACAATTAAGCTAGCGCTTTCTACTTTAACTGTTCTAGTGCCTGTACCTGTTAAGTTGGCGTCTAATACAATATCTGCAGACTCTGTTTTGATAGTTCGTAAACCAGTCGCAGTTAAAGTAAAATCATCTAGGAGAATATCAGCCACAGCTGTAGGACTTCTTTCGCCTAAGCCAGCAACTATATTCTCGCTGACTCTGAATGCATCATCGATAGTAACTATTCTATTACCAGCACCAGATAAACTACAATTGGATAATTGCAAAGACACATCAGTGGTTGCTGATCTTTCACCAACACCGTTAAGCGTTATTATAGTAGACTGTAAATCTGAAACAATAGTAGTCATGGATCTTTCGACTACACCTGTCATTCGAAGTATTAGATTTCCGTGTAAACCTAAACCATCATCGGTTATTGCTCGAACGCCAGTACCTTGTACACTAATATTGTTGACAAGTTGATTGTTGGCTGAGGTAACTTGTCGTGTGCCAACAGAACTTAATACGTAGTCTGGAGAAGATATTACTGAATCAAGTTTAGTTTCTCTTTCACCAATTGCTGTAACACTTAATATAGCATCATCAGCAAAATCGAGTGTACCAACACCAACATGATTTCTTTCTAGTTGACCAGCAACAGATGCTATATCAGATACAAATGAACCTGATCCAGTTCTTACTCTATCAATTTGACCAGCTACTTCTAAATCTAATAATAAATTGTTACCGACAGATTTAACTTCTCGTATACCAACAGTCGATATAACAAAGAAATCAGTTGAAACATCGATGTCAGAATTGATGTTGATAGTCCGTAAACCAGCACCGCTCGATGCGATGAGAGTTGGTACCAGATCACCAAATAATGTTTTGCTCGGGAAACCAGCACCATCAAGTTCAAATATACCGTTATAAACAAGATCGTTACTCGGTGATGTAATTTCTCTTTCTAAGCTTGAAGTTATAGTAATGGCGTCTTGAATAAGTTCATTGTTTGAGAATGAACCAACACCACGTTGTCCTGATCCTGTTACTTCGTTGTTACCAGATTCGAATCCTGAAATACCAACAACGGTGTGAACACCACTTGGATTCGTGGCTACAACATTATTAGAGGCTTGTAAGTTAGCGCTTGTTGATTTTCTATTAGTTTCAGCTGTTCCATCTATAACAAATACTGAATCTGCAACTAAACTGCCACTTCCGGTAACACCACGTTCGATGTCAGCCGAAATGCTAGCGTCTGAACTCGTAAGCGTACTCGAACTAGTTACTGATCTTTCTACGATAGCGCTTATAGCTGAGTTATCGCTTTGAAGTGTAGAGGCAACTAATATAACACTGCGCGTTGCAATAATACTTGTTATTTCAAACGAATCTAATGTTAAACTGTTGTTACTAGATACGACTTCTTTAACACCAACGCCTGATAACGTATGATTGTTCTGAATTTCTATCGATGCGCCGGTGATTTGCCTTGCGGAAGTGCCTGCAACCACAAACACACCATTATAAGAAAGACTAATATCTGTAGTAATTTCTCTTTCAGCTACTCCGCTTGCAGAGAATATGCCATTATATACTAAAGCATTTGTTGGTGATGTGATTTGTCTTTCTAAAGCAGAAGTTGTAAACGTATTATCTACAATTAAGCTATTATTAGAACTTACAATCTCTCTTTCGCCAGCACTACTTAATGAAGCATTATCACTTATTAATGTAGAACTGCCAGTTATCGTTCGACCACCAGCTGCCGTTAACGTGTGATTTGCTTGACCACTAATACCATTATCTAAAACAATTTGTCTTTCGCCGACAGCGGCAATGGCAATATTATTATCGTAAACTAAATTACCAGAACCGACTCTTACTCGATCACCTTCTCCTGTTACAGTAAAGGTATCATCATCGACAAGACTGGTTGATTTCGAGGTTACTTGTCTCTCACCATCTACAGATATAACGAATGATGGAGTTCCTTGTAAATTACCAGTAACAAACCGATCTACTTTACCAGATGCAGATAATGAGGCGTCAGATACATGAAATCCGTCGGTTACAACTTCGGTCTTTACGACATATCCAACTAGCACATAAGGATCTGAACCTTTCGGATCGCCGTCTAAAACATAAATGTTACGTGTATCTGTCATTTAATATCTCTCAGGCACGACAAACAGGGCCCGAAGCCCTGTTGCGTTTTCAGTATCCCAACTGGGTAACTGAATATATAGTTACCCCGAAAAAACATATTTTTAGTTTGGCGCCGTGTAAGAAAGAGAACTTACAGAAAGTGTGTCGCCAGTACCTAAAGTAGTAGATGACAGCTGGATTGAACCAGTACCAACATCATCTGAAGTTACATCACCTTCAAAGATAGTTGTACCAGTAGAGTCATGCACTTCAAAGTGAGTAACAGTTCCTGCACCGGTATTAGTATCTGCAGTAATAGCTGCTGCAGATGCCGAACCGCCAGAAGCTGAAGCGAAAGCGCCGCCACTTGCTGGATCACGGAAAGTTAGAGTTGCCAATAACGTACCGCCATTGGAAGCGTACATGTTGAGAGTTCCGGGGTTACCTGAACCTCCAGCATCAATTTCTGCTGTTACAGTATCAACAATCAAGTTTTTAACTGTTTCGGTATGTGTAAGAGTTGCCATTTAATTTCTCCGATGTGTCGATGTGTTTTACGTAATATTTATTTAACTTGCATTCTTAATTGATAGGGATGCGAGATAATATAATGTGCCTGACTTATTTATAATTTGTATAGTATAGACATCAATATCATTTGCGCCAGTAGACGCAGGTGGTTGGACATTATCCGCCCAGTAAAAATTTGTTGTGGGCCAAGTTGGAGTTCTTCCACCCGAAGCATCTTGTTGCAAGACGAGTGTTATCGATCTTGACTTTCCTGTTGAAGGCGTACCAGTGAATGATATAGTAGGAGATGCTGTTAATGTTCTCCAATGTACGCCGGCCGTTGATGCATTGACCGCATAAGTGCCACCTGTTGTAACCGATGCACTTTCAGAAAATGTAGCCGCAAAGACATCTCCCGGAAAAGAAGTAAGGCCGCTTGCGTTATTAATAACCGCAGTTCGTCGCCCAGCCCATCCTGAAACCCAGTTATCGGGAGATGAAACGACCTCTACTCCACCCTCTGCGTTTAGGTAGATTCTTTCCGATGTTTGACCCGTGGCCTGACCGTTAGATTCACCTGCGTTTAGTACAAGCTGAGTACCGTTCAAGACTCTTATTTTATCTGCTAGGATTTGCGGAGCCGAGAAAGATCCAGTTGATATATATGAACCTGTACCAGAACCTTTACCTGTTAAAGCGTCAAAAGAATAAGAAACAGCATGGGTATGACTAGTTGCGGTTACTGCGCTGGTTGATGACTGTGTCAATGAACCGGGAGTGCCCATGGTCATCGTGATTGTTTCATTAGACGATTGATCTGTTGTAAAATTACCGCCAGTTATTAATCCGTTACCAGCTGTTAATGTAATCGTAGCATTGTTAGGTACTGCGCCAGCAGGCAAGGTAAACGTGTTCGCCTGTACACCTGTAACATGACCTCGCGCGTTTGATGTTATACCTGTAATAGCTACAAAGCTATCTTCATGATCAAGGCTAGCTGACCCAGCGCTAGGATCCGTTCGAGTTACATTAGAATGATTAATCGTAATGTCAGTTTCGGTTGCTTTATCGGCTGTAAAATCGCCGCCTACAATCGTAAGACTTATTTCCGTTCCGCCGTTAATATCGAGCAAACCATTATCTGGTACGGCACCAGCTGGCATAGTATACGTGGTTGTTTCTAAATTTGTAACGTGGCCATTACTGATTGTCGCACCAGTGATTGCTTCAAACGTACCCGAGTAAGCAAGTGTATCTGTAGGAGAAGTGGCACTAGTAGAAATTGTGGCGTGATTGATTGTGATTGTTTCATTGGCGCTTTGATTTGTTGTAAAAGCACCAATGCTGGTTGTTATATTTGTGCCACCTTGCAATGTTATTGTGGCATCTTCTGCCGCGTCACCAAAAGCACCGGCGCTTAGCTCACGTGTGCCTACAGTATCACTTCCGTTAATAACAAGCGCAGTTGATTCTGTTTGACTTGCCAATCCAGTTAAAACAAGTGATATAAGAGAAGCTGCGCTACCAGACTCATATTTGTCGCTGTTTAGATTTGTAAAGTTTGCATCTGCTTCAGTATGATTGAGCGGACCGCCTTTACCTGCTTTGGTTACAATAGTTGACATTATACTCTCGTCACGCTAGACTTTACATATATTTTACCTGATAATACTTGCTTTATATCAGCCCCTGCAGTTTCATGCATAACCACATCGAAGACATACCGTTGGTCGCCTTCTAGTTGAGATGTAACGTTATCTGGTATTGACAATACGATGGCCGAAGTAGGAACATCAACGGTTATGTCAAAATCGTACGTAGTTGTTGCATTATATCTCTTTTTGAAAGAGCCTATAAAGGTTTTATCTGTTATATCTTTAGGCGTGCCATCAGTGTCTGTTAAAAACAGTTTAAATGACGAGTCAGTACCTTGTACAACGGTCAGATCTTCTATGCGAGCCATTGAAGTTCCCTATGATATTATTAGATTTATTTATATCATTATTTATATCAGGCAAAATTCATCGCTATGATAATTCTATCTTTATCTGTAAAATTAGTTCCGGTACTGTGCACAAGATGCGGCGAAAAAACAAAACCAGTACCTTCTTCAGGTTCAATTGACTTATGTGTATCAGGATAGTTATCTAATTCTGTGTGATCGCCAATTGGTTTAGCTCTTTTTATATTGTTTCTAACAGTTTCTATAGCAAAAGCGTTATCACGTGTAAACTTTAAATCACCTTCGCCTTCGGTATTTACATAATAAACACCAGCTAGTCCGCAGCCTGGGTGGGTATGCTCAGCGTTGTGGTGGCCATATGAATTAACATTGATCCATCCATTTGCAAATCTAAGTCTTGTTTTGATGTTATACACATTATTTACAATCTCGTCAATTGCCACGTGAAATTGTTCTACAAGTTCATCGATTTCTTCATTGTTTCCTAAAGTAAAATCGACCTGTCTTCCACCTATATTAGATCTATATTTGTTATTTTTAAATTTAAATTCTTGATGCTCGTTATAGTGCTCTATAATTTTCTTATTATCAATATTGTCAAAATTAATTTTGAATATACTGTCCGTCCATAAATCTACTTTGTTTATTTCCATATCACCAACTCGACGGCTGTTTAAGTATAAGGGGAAAGCTAACAGAAATTCTTTTTGTAACTGGTTCTACATAATGAAACTGTCGACTTGGAACGTAAATCAAATCACCGGGTTTCATAAGATATTCTCCAGATACTTCTAAATCATCATACATCGCTTTCTTTTCTTCAGATGTCATATCGGCAATAGCTTGTCCATGATCTCCTAAACCGAAAACTCTATTTCTATATGTGGTAAATTTACTTTCACCTTCAACTTGAATTATAAAGTTATGAGGTTCGTCAGTATGTGGAGAAAAAGAACTGCTATTTTCTGAACCACAATATACATGAGCGTGTCCTGATTTACCACCTATCTGAGCAGGCCAAACGCCGTATGAATCGTAATCTAAATAAAAAGTTTTAAGAAGTTCACTGATAAACAATTTACATTCTGAATTTGCTTTTTCAAAGTTAGTAATTAGAATGCTCTTGTCTTCCTTTAGCATAGATTCTGCGTCATAACTATATTTCATCGACAATACGGATCTATTTTTGGCAGGCGTGTCTTCGTTTGGATGCTTCTGATTAATTGAAACTATTACAGGCACATCTTCTTTTTCGTGCCTTTTTGTAATGTATGCACAACTAAAATAATTACATTGCGTTAAACAACTTTGAATTTGTTCCCAGGTAGCAAACCTTTCTGGATTCTCAATAAAGTTAGGAATATACAACGCGTCTTCATTAAACATTAAAGCGTTTTTAAGTTCTTGCAATTTCTGTAATCTGAGACTCACTCTACCGTATCCTTAAATACTTTTGTTAGATTAAACTTCGACTTTCTCATGATATATTTTCTGTACCATTGCTTAGCCGACGAGAAGTGCCTAGAGTTTTCTATACCAAACTTTTTGTCTAAACTCGAAGGACCAAATACAGCATTAATAGTTTGCTTTTCAAAAGGAACAATGTGTAGTAAAGGAGTTCCAGCTGCTATTTTAAATGTGCCGTATTTCTTAGGAGACATAATAACATTCATAGTTGTAAAACCAGCGCAGTAGTCGACAACTCCCGGGTATATCATAAAGTCATCAACGATATTAGAATGATACGACGGAGGAAGCGTAAGCACAGAGCAATCCGCTTTTACGGTCCATGGTGATTCAAAATGCAGTGGCACTAACCTATCTACTTCAGCTCCCGGAATGAAGTCTGTAATGTCAGAACTCATCGCACCAGGGTTTGGCATTGGTAGCTTAGTAATTGAATCCCTCGTTGGACCTTTCCTACCTGAAACATAACACATAGTAGATTCACGACTTGAATATATTTCGAAATCTTGCCATGCTTTTAATATATACCCATTGTTTTTAAAATCAAGAATGCCTGGACAATCGTGAAACGTTACATATCCATGTTTTTCTTTTTGCGCTTCTTTGTATGCACCTGCAACTGCTGCAGCCTTACATATAGGATGCACATCATATATTTGTTTAGTCCAATCTATAAATTCTATGTTTAACAACTATCTATCACTCCTGCACTCTTCTTTGTATACCCTCGCTCGAGTGTGCAATTTATCTGATAATAATTGTTTAGCCTTTTGTTCTTTTTCTGTGTATTTACGAGTTATGACTTCAGGATATTTTTCTCTTTTGAACGGAATAATCTGTACGATAGGTGTTCCTACAGGTATTAAATCATCGAAGTTAGGTTGTCTCCAAACCGCAGGAAAGTTAATAAGATTAGCATAATTATCAGTGTCTACTACGGCTGATATACATTCAAACGGTGCATCGAAATTATTAGAAGGAGGGCAAAAATAACATGAGTATCCCTTTCGTGTTGTTATCTGCCAATAGTTAAGAAACTTAATAGGATCTTGATTAAATAGCGGCCAGTCTTTAGAGCGCACCTGTGCACTACCGTGACGATCTACTGTAGGCAATACGTTATTGTACACCATGTCTTGAATCTTTATGACACTGCAATCATGATTTGTTATGACATGTATGTCAGCTGTAGTAGTTAACAAATATCCAGTAGTCATGGCATCCAATACTGGCATGCATTTTTTAGCAGTCGGTTCTGGAAATCCTGCTTTGTCACGTTTACCTGTCGTTGGCTTTAAGCTCTTATACCACTTAGGAATCTTTTTACTAGCTCGCAAAGGCGGGGTTAATAGGTCAATAATCTGACCATCGGCTGTAAATGTTATAAGATCTTTTTTGAACAAACCTAGCACGTTGGATATTCTCCATGAAGCCAAAACACAAGTGTGTCTCTTCGGCCAGAAGTTACCGGAGTTACTCTATGAGACATAAGGGCATCAAAAAATACACAATCACCTTTGTTCAATCTCATACTGATAGGGTTAAGTGTACCGTCTGGATCTAATTCGAGATCACCACCTTCATACTCATCAGGATCAGATAGCATTATAATGCCAGTTATTTTGCGACCATGAGGACAATATCCATAGAGATTACCATCTCTGTGCCAGTCGTATCTGCCTTCTTCGGTGCCTTCGTATATGGTATATTGAAGAGTTTCAATATGCGTCAACTTATATAGAAATAAGTCGTAGTTGGCGTTGCCTGACATCTGAGCTACTTTTTGCCATAGCCATTGGGTATTATCATCTACCGAGAAATGAGCCGTTTGGCACACTCTAGAACTTCTTTCGGCATCACCACCCACAGTCTCATCGTCAACAGTTTTTCCATCTTCGAAATCTAAGACTTTTTCAAAAAACTTTATTCTAGAGACTTCTTCTTGGCCAAAAACACCTTCCATCACGCCAAAATGTGGAAGGTCTCTGGTCGGAATTAATGATTGTATTTGAAACATAATATATTAAACTCCTCAACTCATTATGAATTATCCTGTATACTTTATATTTATATAAGCTCTATTGGTGGCATTATTATTACCAGCTGGCGAGTTTCCAACTGTAGTTGCAACTGAAGTGCCATCTACGCCATCAATTATTTTTGGAGAGTTTATTTTTGTATAATTTGTAACAGCGGGTGCTATTACATAAGTCGACACATTAGCCGGTGCGCCGGGAGCAGTTATTTGATAAGTTGATCCATCTGATGATTGCCATTGCACTTGTGTAGCAGTGCCCGGAGTTCCATAAGATACTCTAGCAGGATAGTTAGATACACGGCTTGGGTAGTTAGTCGTTACACTATATGCTGGTTGGCTTGCAACGGTTCTCGAAGGATAGTTAGTTGTAACACTATAGGCAGCCTGACTTGAAACTCTAGACGGGAAGTTGGCAATGTTACTATATGTAGGCTGATTTGTACTTCTTGCAGGATAGTTAGTCGTTACACTATATGCTGGCTGATTTGTACTTCTTGCAGGATAGTTAGTTGTAACACTATATGCAGGTTGGCTTGCAACTGTTCGAGAAGGATAGTTAGTCGTTACGCTATAAGCAGGTTGATATGTATTCCTAGAAGGAAAATTCGCGACATTCGAATACCCAGGCTGACTTGCAACCGCTCGAGCAGGATAGTTAGTCGTAACACTGTAAGCCGGCTGATTAGGAACTGCCCTTGCAGGATAGTTAGTCGTTACGCTATAAGCATTTTGATAGTAGCTACGAGCAGGATAGCTTGTAACATTAATATTTGCATATGCTGGTTGGTTTGCAACGTTTCTTGCTGGGTAGTAAGTATTAATACTGTATGCTGGCTGATTAGGAACTGTCCTTGCAGGAAAATATGCAATAACGCTATACGACGGTTGAGAAGGGACATTTCTTGCAGGATAATTCACAACGCTACTATACGATGGTTGTGATAGAATGTTCCTTGAAGGATAATACGTGATAGATGTTTCTGGTTCGCCCGGTTGCAGGTAAAAGTTAACTTTTACATTATATGCTGGCTGACTAGGAACTGCACGGCCCGGATAATATGTAATACCTGAATATGCAGGTTGATTCGGCACAGCTCTTTGTGGATAATACGTAATATTCGAATACGCAGGCTGATTAGGAACTGCCCTCGAAGGATAAGGCGTAGAATTAGTATAAGCTGGCTGGTTACCGACTGCCCTTGAAGGATAGTTAGTTGTGCTATAGTTAGCGTATCCTCCTTGATAATATCCTCGAGCAGGATAGTTAGTTGTAACACTATACCCCGGTTGGCTTGCAATGTTTCTTGCTGGATAGTTAGTTGTAACACTATAAGCAGGTTGACTTGCGACTGTCCTCGAAGGATAGTTAGTTGTATTACTGTACGCAGGCTGATTTGTACTTCTTGCTGGATAGTTAGTAGTTACAGAATAAGCAGGTTGACTTGCGACTGTCCTAGAAGCAAAATTAGTAGTTACAGAATAAGCTGGCTGATATGTGTTCCTCGAAGGATAGTTAGTTGTCACCGCATAAGCTGGCTGATATGTGTTCCTCGAAGGATAGTTTGTAATGTTACTATATGCAGGTTGAGTGCTATTTCTCGAAGGATAGTTAGTTGTCACAGCATAGGCTGGTTGGCTTGCAACTGTTCGAGAAGGATAATTAGTAGTTACAGAATATGCTGGCTGATTAATCGCATACGCAGGTTGTAAAATAGGCGCGCTTGCTGATCCACCTTTCGCCGTAACTTCTAATACTTGTTTACCATACGGTACAGCAATTGGAACAGTACTTGGTGTCCCTGGAGTACTGTTTTTATACCGTGTTTCGTTAAAGGTGTCAGCCCATGTTTTATCAAGAAAGCCTTTACCGCCGCCTGCTGGCATAACTTACTCCTTATTAGCCTGCATTTCTAATTGATAATGAACCATAGATCACGCCATTTTGTACAATAAACGTGTATATATCTGTACCTGTTGAAGGAGGTGGTACTTCACCTCCTGCCCATAATATACTTCCTCGATTCGGCGCGCTCGAAGACCAAGCAACAGTTCGTGCGGTACCGTTATTTACTACCTTTAGTGTCCATGCTGAAGTGCCAGCTGGCGTATTTAAAAAGGCGCAAGTAAATGATCCAGTCGCTGAAACATAAAATGAAGAGCCGGCATTTAAGTCGAAGTTTTTTGTTCCACTTGAAACTGAACCACTGTTTACTTCTGTTTCTACCAAGTAATCTTCAACAGTCACTCGACGAGCCGTGACGTCTTGAACAACATCAAGTGAAGTAGATATAGTTGTAAGTGAACTAGTCTGAGTTATTCGAGGTGTACTTGTTGAACCTGCGTATATTTTAACAACGTTACTTTCAAATCCGATTGCAGCTGCAGGATTTCCTTGGTGTCTAATTAATGCAGCTACATCTATGTTTCCAATGTTAGTAACATCTTTGGCTTGCATGTTCAAACCAGCGGATGTGAAAGTAGCTACTGAAGAACCAGATGCAACCATCTTAATTTGATCACTGGTCGATCCATTATAAGAACCAGCGCCAGAATAAGTGTGTGCGCCGATTGCAATACCAGTACTGGCATTGTCTTTTTCTGAAGGTGCTTCAATGAATGAAGTGTATACCCATGAAGCGGCAACTGCACCTGCTCCAGCTAAAGAAGAGTTAGTATGAAATTCACTTTCGCTAGCCGAAATACCGTCTACAGATATTCCGCCGTTTGTAGGAGCAACAACATTGACAGTTCCTGTTAACGTCGCTGTGTTGGCAGAAGCGTCTATGAATATACGATCAATAACACCTAAGGTTACTTTAAAATCTTTTCCTGTGTTATTGTCGCTTACGAAAACGGTACCATTTGTTCCGTTATAACCAAACTGTGCACGACCTTGAGCAATAAGACTTGACTGTCCACCAACACCTGCTCCATCATCTATTCTTATCAGAGAAGTAGCAGTAGATGAACCTACAACATCGAGTGCACAGGTCGGAGTTTTATTAATACCGACTCTATCATTGAGTGCATCAATAAATAAAGTGTCGCTGTCTATCGCAACGTTTCCACCGACTTCTAAACCACCGGTAATTTTTAATCCGTCTAGTGCGTCGAACTGCTGTGAAGTTGCCATATCTCTCTCTTGTTATATCTTAAATATGCCAGAGGTACTCCAAGTGATAGCTACGTTAGAACCATCTGGAGTAATTGGTAATCCATCAATATTTGAATCTAGCCAAGCAACCAATCGTGAAGTATTTGCATCGGCAGTGTCAATCCATATCATCAATGCTTCCGATTCTATTGCTGTATTTACTGAATCAAATACAACATCGTCTGCATCCAAAGTGCTATCAACCACTGTACAATTATCTAAGTTTGCTGTCGCTATAATGCCGTTAGATGTATCAACTAAATCTGAGTAAAATTCATGAGCACTCGAAAATGCTGTTACATCAGAATCCACTAACGAAACTTTAACATTCTCATTGGTAAGTGATATATCACTAGCAGCAATCATTAACGCTGTTTTATATTTATTATAAATGGAATTAGACATTATCAGGGTCTCGTCTGTATCTTCAACACTTTAAAGTCATGTATATTAGATGGGCTAGCGGAAGCACAGGTAGCTATTAGATCTATGTGTGTATTATTTGCTGCGAGTTCTGGAATAATTTCAACATCTGACATTTCTACTTTAACTTCACCATAACGTGTATAGTATACATCGTCATTGTCAGTTACAATAACCATGATCTCTACAATATAACCACTATCGGCAGAATTATCAGTACCATGAATAAGGTATTTAAATCCTTGCGATAGGCCCTTTTCAAAACTGTCGATAACTGTTGGTGCGTTCGTATTCACTATATCGCCAGATCCACTAAATGCTACACCGTTTGCTTCTAGCGATGAAACTTCAAGATTAAGTATTGTAGCAGTGTTTGAAACGTTAATGTCTTCAAAGAATGTTATATTAGCAAAAGATAAGCTTTCCGGAAATTCAATCGATCCTGAAACAGAAAGATTCGGTACAGTTAACAGCTGATCAGCAGGATTGTAATTGAACTCGGTCCCGGCAAAAACGTTTTCGTAGTTGCCTGCAACATTATCAACATACGTCATTCTAAAGCTGGCGTCAGTTGATGTTGATTGAATCAACATGTTATTTGAGTTAAGCGCAGTTCCTGTTGTGTTCGATGTGAGCTGCGGATCTATTCGAGCAGCGTCAACCGTACCAGTTGTTACTTCGCTGCCATCCAAATCGGTAAGATCTGAACCATCGCCAATTATAAACGTTGCTGATACATTTCCAGAAGCAACCATGTCGTTTGTAATACTTACACCGGTTGAAGTGGTTGCTAATTTAATTGAACCTGCATAATTGAGTTCAGCCTGTGCACCAGCAACACCTCGCAAGTAATTATTTCCTGCAGTATCTTCAAGTGTAACGTTATTACCGGCAAGAACTAATGATCCAGTACCAGTTTCAGTTATAACACTTGCTGCGCCATCGTTATACAGCTGCATTGTTGTGCCAAGTTGTATAATGTCATTGTCGCCAACAGTTACACCATCTGCAATAAGTGTTCCTGTGAGTGTTGCGCCAGCTGAGGTCGTTTCAAACTTTTGATTGTTGTTATGATAGAGAGTAACGCCGCCGTCTTTTACTGCCCTAATATAATCGTCTGATCCATCAGCTGATTCAATTAAAACGTCGTCAGCTTTAATAAACAGTGGTTGTGCTGTACTGTGTTCAATAATAGAACCACCAACAGCATTGTGATAGATTGCTAATTCATTAGCATCACCAAATGTTGCTTTGATGTCATCGTTCCAATTCAATATATCAGCTGATGAATCCCAATGTAATGCATCATCAGTAGTACCATCGAAGAATGCATCATCTTCAAACAACGCAGTTGATCGTACTCTTAATGTATTTGTATTGGCATCATTTACAATCTGAAGACCAGCATTGTTGATAGTCATTTCAATTGTATTGGCATTCGGTGAATAATACTCGACTCGATCACCATCAATTGCTGCAATATATCGAGTGTCATCGGATGCAGTCAACAGTAGATTAGTTGATCTAACAATTAAGCTACCAGTACCTTGCTCATCAACGTAAGAAGCAGAACCTGTGTGGTAGATTTTTAAATCTTCATCAGTACCGAATGACGTATAAACACTATCTTGAAGATTTAATGTATTAGAGCTGGCGGTCCAAGTCATGGCATTGGCGCCAGCAATCGAACCGTGGAATCCGGCGTTTCCTCTTACTCGAAGAGTGCCAGTATTTGCAAGCTGCCTAATCTCTACGCCATTATCTTTTGTTTCTAATTCTATTGTAGCTGGATCGCCGATTTGACCATGATAGAGTGTTACAGAACCATCTTGAACGGCTGTAATCATGTTTTCGGTATTGGCTGCGTTCTTTAAAACAAAGTTATTCGTAAGCGTAATGAGTGAACCAGTACCTTGCTCAGAAATAAATGTATCAGATGAATCGTGATATATTTTTAAATCTTCTGCAGTACCAGCTGAGAAATATGTGTTATCAATAATATTTAATGTATTTGCCGAGGCATCCCATGTCATATTATTAGAGTTTAGACCAGCAGCACCATCAAAGAATGCATTGGTTAATACTCTCGCAGAAGTTGTATTTGCTTGCCCGTATATTTCAACACCATCTACGCCGTCGGCCTGTGATGTACCATCAATTGTTTCTAAACGTTTCGTGCCAGCAGCAAATAATGCAACTTCATTTTCACCTGCAGTATTTGCGGTGATGTGTTTAATTGAATCGCCTTCGTTTGTAAGTTCAAATCCTTCATCGACTTGAATCAATAAATCTCTTTCGCCTGATACGATATAGCCATCGCCGCCAGCAGCATCAAACCACATCTGAAGCGGATAACTTACAATGCTTTCAGTTCCATCATATGGATATGCATTACCCATCATGATCTTATTATTGTCAAATAATATAACATCGTCTCTTACGATGGTGTCTCCGTGCACAACAATACCGTAAGTATTTGTTGACATTCTAAGACTGCCATCCCAATATAACTCAACGCCATTTGCAACGTTGGCTGTCATCATCAATTCGTTATTTGATTCTGTACGGAGTTCGTATACATCAGTGATTGCATTTAGATTTGCTGTCGAGCGTATGTCTTGAACATCGGTGTTAGAGTACATACGACCAGCAAGATAAAACATCTCGTATTGATCTGATCCGCCATATACCGATAACTCACCGGGAGCTGTTGGATTTAATCCATCTGTACCAGTATTGCCACCAAAGATTGCTCGTGTTTCTTCGTTCCAGTTAAGCGTGTTATTATTATCCTGCCAATGTAGCTGAGGATCAGTATTGGCACCGGTGTTACCAACAAATAGAACGTCGTGCCGAGCTTCAATAAAGTTTTCAACAATTAAACCGTATGTTGAATCTACATAAACTTCAACCGATTCATCGGTGAATGTAGTATTTGATATAACGTAAAGTGTGTCAGAAGATATTTCATTTGCTGAAGGATCCCAAGTTCCACCTCGAAGACCACCGAAAGAACCATTCGAGAATCCAGCTATGTGATCAGTATCATCATCGCCGCCGTCATTTAAAACGACCATTGTATTCGATGTAAACTGTCCGAAAAGTGTAGCATTACCAAAAGTTTGAGAACCACCCGGAAGCGAATTCGCGGTCATCACTGAGGTAAGACCTGAAACGGTGTCACCTCTCATAAGAACAACTAATTCATTTGTCTTATTTAACCAGCTACTAAAAGTATCTGTTGCCGAATCTAATTCGTCAAATCCTGAAAGTAATGCCATTGTTAGGTTATCCTACTATTGATTTCTTGTAGAGCTAGTTTAATATTAGAAATTTCTCTTTGCAAATAATCCATCTTTTCAATTATTTGACTATCTCTTTTGGCTTTCGCTCGAGCAAGTTTATATCTTTCATATTCATCTACATTTGTATTTATAAACATGCCATCGTCAGCTTCACGAAAATCATCACTTAAGTTAGTCATATTATGCAGAAACTCCAATCACTCTATAGTCATCAACCTTCGGCGTGAGGTATCTATCATTAGAAAGTAACACAATCTTTATTGCTACTGAGTTATATGTATCGTAAGATTCGCCATTTTTACCAAAGTATCTTACGATGTCATCATTTTCCAAGTTCCTAAATGCTGTATTTTCTTCAGCAAGTGTTTCTATTTTAAAACCTGAGCCAGTAATATTAACGTTAGCAACTGGTTCGTTCAACGTAATTGTACTTGTGTTGGCATCAATCTCTGATATTGAGAACACACCATAGTTTTCAGAGAACAGTGGATTACGTACTTTAATAACTTGGTTAACGCTGAATGCTTCGACGTTAGCCGTTGTTGTAGTTATATCCGCGCTGTCTAAACTGAGTGTAAACTCTCCATCTACTTCTTCATCAACTTTTGGAAATTGAGGGAACGTAAGTTCGTATTCTCGATAATCATATCGAGCTTCAGTTTCTGAGAATTCGTTTGAACCTTCAAGATATACCAATCGTGTCCAATACTTATCATCAACTGGATCGCTATCATCATCATTGATAATTTTAGCGTATACTTCAATATTAGTACCTCGAGGCCGATACGCATTCATAATTACTCGAATATCTTCGGCGCCTTGAGCTTGATCGAAGTTCAGCGTCTTGGAAACATGCTTAGTAACTGCGTTACCTTCATTTGTGTGTTCATTGGTTGAATCATTGTTAATGTCCCAACGACCAGTCATCATATTAGTTTCGGCGAGTTGAAACGAAGGACACTCATACGCTTTTGTATTAGCACCTTTATATGTATAGTTAAATCGAAGCTCTGAAGATTTAGCATCAGTCGTAGGATTTAAAAGGTTGGATGCATTAACTACTTCCATAGACTTTGACAATATTACCGTTTCTTTATCTTTAATTGTATTATTGTCGTTTAGATACACAATTTGATCGTCGTCTGTTAATGAATATGAACCGCCACCAAGATCCTTTGCGAAGTTAAACGCAGTGTCAATATCAAAATCTCGAGGAATATTTGTATTCATATTTGTAAGAAACAAAGATACTGGTATCTCAACTACATCTGAAATATTAGCCGTTTCGCCTGATTCTACACCGACCAGACTTGTATTTGCTTCAAACAGTTGTGTATTGTTTGCAGTATACTGTGTTACATTTACTGAAGATCTTTCTATTCGCATAGTGCCATAAAACTGATCATAGGAATATACACTACCTACGACGGTGTTTTTAAACGTTGCAGCTGTAAATGCAGTTTCAGCATACTCGTTAACAAATAAAACTGTATCACTAAACGGTGCATTGTCGAAGTCTCGGGCGACTGTAAATACTTGAACGTTTTCTGCCGAGTCACTAACAACAAGCTTATCACCTTCAAGAAGAGTACCAAACGTTGTACCAACACCGACAAGTTTTTTGCTACCAGCTGCAATTGATACTGTGCCTGTTTCGGCTGTCACATCTTTATAAACAGTTTCACCCGGCGCAAAATTTCCATCAGTATTGTTGATTTCAATAAACTCATAATCTTCGTGAGTAAATGTAATTTCAACGTCGTTGACTTGATACTCGGCAATATACACATCAAATTTAAGTTCAATGTTTTCGTTAGGAGACCATTGATCTTGCTTGTTGTTACCTGCATCAGCAGATACTTGTCCAGAGTTGAAGTTTTTACTATCGTAATACTCGCCACGAATTTCTTTAGAAGCTCCAACCGATCGCTTTTCGGTTTTGGTTCCGTCTACTATAAGTAAATCGCCTTTTGTGCTATACCAGAAGATATAACCTTCGTCTTCAGGCATTACAGCAATAGCATAAAACTTATTAGTGTCAAGTCTAAGCGGGTTTGTAAATTTAAAGTTTGTACCTGATGTGGCTGTTGGAGATGATTTAGTCTGAAACCAAGATGCGTGAGCTGAACCATCTGCAAACTGATTAGACAACATAGGTATACCGTTCGAATCACATTCTAATACTGCAATACTAATTCCTGGCCCATTTCTTCCGCTTACGTTGTTTGTTCGCTTAGGTTTTCTGCGTAAATACAAATCAATATCAGCAAGGTCGACAGTCTCGGCTCCACCAACAGATTTTGAATCAACATAAAATGTTTGATAAAAATCAGCTCTTATTGAAGCAGCAACAGTCGGCTTATCTTTACCTGATTCCGGAACGTAGCATGATACCATAACACCCGGAGGTATAGCTGAATCAATACTTGGTGCAGATCCTGTTCCACTATCTGTCGAATCCTGACCGTAATCAAATTTTACTTCTTTTACTTTATCAGTGCTTTCAGGATTAACAACTTGACCATATTCAACAAGTTTGATTTTATCTCGGCCTTGATCTACGAATCTATCACGGTCTCGACTAAATGTCCAAAGATCGCTATAATTCCTATCAGTCTGATTAAGTAGCTCTGTTCCAAAAGGTCGAGCAATAAACTCCAATCCACCTTTATCGTTGGAAACTAAATAGCGCTGACGCCGAAGATTAGTATCACTAGGAACACGGTGCGTATTATCTCGTACCGATTCACCAATTGGAGAACTAAAGTCGGTAATATCTTCGAATTTTTTACCAGGGAAATTATCGAGTAAAACCTTATATCGTGTTTTAGGTTTTAAACCACCTCTGATATTAATTTCAATAGGTGTCACAGGCTGAGGCAAACGAACCTCAGGAGGATAACAAAAGGCGTTATCCCCCGGCCTGCGGTTTAATTGAAAATATTCTAGATTTTTATCTGCCATTGTATTATAACCTTAGTGTTTTTGGGAATACCTGCCTTCCATTGCAATGTTATGGTGCATTATATACTCACCATCCTTTTCACCGGCCCAGAAGTTATTATCACCAGTATCCATTGGTACGACATCCAATACGCCTATCATATCAAGTCGGATAACTTTATCAAATCTTGCTTCACCGTTTTTCATGATTGCAACTTCTTTTCCTTCGAGATCTGGTGACATATAGTATTCACCGTCACTAGCATAAATGTTTGCAGTCGTCGAACAAACCAGTGTTACGCCACTTTCAGTTACGATACGTAAGCACGCTTCAGGTTGTGTTCGAATTTCAACAACTTTACCCTCTACTGTATTTAGCTCTTCTGTGGCGAGCATAATTGGCATGCCTATTCTCATTTCTGACGCTAGCATTACACCATTTGGTGTTGGTATAAAGCTGTCTGTAGTTACACAGCCACCGCCTCCCTTTGGTGGTGTCTTTGGGGGTGGTGGTGGAGGCGAAGGTACGATAACCTCTTTTGGTGGTTGCTTTACAGGTGGCCGAATCACAACTGGTGTCGCTGGCGGTGTAGGTATTCTCACAGGAGGAGACTTCGGTGGCGCTGGAGTCTTCTCTGCAGGTGGTGGTACCTGAGGCGCTGGCGTCTTAATTGGTCGAACTGGCTTGACCGGCGTTTTCGGTGGTGGTAAAATACAAATAGGCGGATTAACAACCGTTGGTGTTGGCTTGATAATAGGAGCAGGTGGTGTAGGTGGTGGTGGAGAAACATATCCACACACTGCTACGTTGTTCGAATCAGCTGACTGCAATTTAGTTTCGCATCCAGTTTTAATATTCGAACCACCAGCCCGTGAGCCTTGAATAGCACCAAGTACAGTTAGTTCTTTACCCGTATAGATGTAGGTAAATAAGGTTTTATCTCTTCCAGAAGAACACTTGGTTCTTGCCACCGTACCAAAAGGCGGACACTTCTGCGGCGGAGGCGGCGGAGGTGGCGGCGGGGGTGGAGGCGGTGGTGGCGCAATCGGAGGTTGTGGTGTTACTGGCCCGATAGTGATAGGCGGTGGTGGTGGCGGAGGCGAAACAGGTGCCACATATCCACACTTAGCAGATCGTACAGTTGATCTACCTTGAATCGTTCCACAGTTACCGTCGGCAACATACGTTATAAGAGTTGTACCTGTACACTTTGTATATTGGAACTTACCCTTTTGAGGACAAGGAGGTGTAGTATCACGTTGAGTACTGCCAGAATCAAACACTGGATCTTCAATAGACACAGCTGGATGACAGAACTGATAGTTGAATACTTCACCTTTCTTAATTGCCCTAACCGTGATATACTTTCCTTTTGTATAATCGTATGGTACAACAATCTTACCAGCACCAGTAGAAGCGTTATATGTTCCGCCTCCAGTTCCAGTAACAGTAAAGGTGCTTGGTGATCGCGCTGCAAACCAAGGATTATCACGATAAGAGATAACTGTATTTGTTTTATCTTTGACAGGATATAGTCGCTTGTAAAGTGCAATACCTTCATCCGTGCCTATATCAGTAACTGTACCTGTTTGTGAAGAATATACAATTACTTCGCTTTCAGCAGAGTTTGCGGTAGGCGGTCGATTTGATTGTACAATTTCGAATGCAACTTGCGTTGGGTTAAAGAACTTTAGTACCATATTTCGTTGAACACTATCAGCGAAATCAGCACCTACAAATGTAGATTCTTCCCATACGTTTTGCAACACAGTATAAGTTGCAACAGAATCTCCAATATTTCGTCTATCACGGTTTGTTACAAACTGACATGCTTCAACAATTTGAGGAGGTACGGGTGGTGGGATAAACGGCCCGTATGTTGCATAGCTTTGACTTACTAACTTCTTACGCTTATATGGGAAAGTAACTTTGTTACCTTCGACGTAAGGCGATGAAGTTGAGTCAATTTTAAGAGACATATTAGAGTTAGATTTTGCTGGCTGTAATACATACTCAAACACTGAAGCATTATATTCTGGACTTACTAGGTTACTGTGCACATAGTTATCAAAATTGTCCACAAAGAAGCCAAACTTAAACCGCTCGAGTGTTGAATCCACTGAACTCTGTATTGTTCTTTGACTTGTTGAGTTTTCAAGCGTTTGTATATTTTGGTTATATTCAAGAGCTTTGATACGATTTTCTAGGCTTTGAATTTCGGCCATCGTATAACCATTTACTTGTGCATCAATCTTCTCAATCGCAATACCGAATTCTTCTTCTCGCGATGTTTGACTTTCAGCATTAGTGTTGATTATTTCTTGTATATCTTTACTATACGATGAAGGTAAAGATGGATACGCACCAACATATGATCGATACAACAATAAGCTATTTGCGTTTGTATTGTCTACCGAAGATTTCTTAGATATTGTAAAGTCACCATCAATGTTGACAAATACCTCATCGATGCGCGAATCGTAGTAGTTAACATCGTACACCACATCGCCGTCTGGCTTAGGGAATTGGAAACCGCTAATAGACGTAAAGGCGATTGCTGCCGTTGGATCTGGATCTGTTGGGGCTGTAGCAGCATCATTTCCGGGAGCATTTGAAGATGCATCAGCAAATGGTCTAAAGTCTAGACACTTACGCAGATCGTAATACGACTTATAACTATCAGTGAACATCGGTATTTCTAAGTTGTTGACTGAACCCGGTGAAGATGATAGTTCTGCTAGAGTTTTCTCATCGTCGATAGTGTATGAATCGACTGTCTTTAGACCACCACGTGAACCCTGTGGTTCCAGATAATCAAACTCGACAAGTATAACCGGTGCAAGTGCATCTCGAGCAGCTGAAACAGCATTCGGTAAACGAGATATTTTTGTTGGTCCCCAGTAGTTTTCTGTTTGACCATTATTTAAAACAAACTGGTATGTTATATCTTTTCCAGTTGTGTCAGCACCGTTGTAAACTTTTCTTAAACGGAATCCACCCGGAATGCCGAGTGAAGCAGGAAAACCAGCCGACGATGTCAATTTGACAAACTTATTTCTTCGAGGTATTAGAGAAATAGGTGTTGCATCATCAATTTCCTGCATGTAAGCTACATCAACACCACCAATCGCTGCAGTGTTTAGAGTAATTCCTAAATTCACAACCATATTGGTGTAGGTTGGACCTGATACAGTTGCACTCATTGAAGAGCGTGCATTCAAGTTTATAGGAACATCTTTTGGTAATACTCTAATAAGATTTTTTGCTGATCCATAACATGGCATATCGCCAGTGACAGCGCCAGTAGATCGACGACCTACTTTAATAGCGTCTTGTCCAATAACTTCTAGAACTTGTACTAACTTATCGAATGTGCCTGCACCGCCGCTTCCTTCTTCTGCAATAAAGTCGCCTGCGACCAAAGTAGAAGAAAAGAGTTGAGTGGCGCCTGAGCTATAGGAAATTGTAATGCTAGTAGCATCGCTGGCAGTATTGACGAGTTCAACAGGTCCGCCACCAAGCGCCGTCGTAGAAACAAGATCAACCACTGGTGTAATAAGTACTTCTCGTTCTTCAGCATCGTTGAGTAATTCGATATAGGGGAAACGATCGGCTGAGGCCGTTTTGTTGATTGTAATTTCGCCTGTTGCATTAACGTCTTCGTTGGTTTGCGTTCTAAAAATATATTCAATGTTATTAAACGCGTTACCGTCTATCGTCGTTGCATAACCAGTATCGATTACTAAAGATTTATTCTTAGATGCTTTAACTTCAGCAAGCTGCCTATACACGGCTGGAACATAACCGCTCTGAGTTCCATTATCTTTCAATGTTCTAAGAACAAATTCATTTCCTGACGCCAACACAACTTCTGCTCTCGCTTTCACAGGATAGGTCGTTCGCGTATCATCTCTTTGGTCTTGTGATACTAAAGACTTAACATCTTTTTGGAAGTTTTTACCTGCATCCATTTTGATGTCAAACAGGAATAACCTATATTTTGCAGAAGATGATCCAATTACACCAGAGTCCAAAGTCCAACTTCTAACAAATGCATTACCTACTGGATTGCCAAACGTTGCAGCTGCTGGAACAATGTTTCCTGATGAATCAGGAATATATGCACCTTCATTCGTATATTCGTAATCAGCAAAAGTCTCGTCATAAAATGTAATTACATCGGCAGTTGGAAAGTCTGGTGAACCTGTAAGACCAGTTACAATGACATAGTTTCCATAATTTAAATCAGTACCGACTTCGGTTTTACCTTTAACTTCTTTTGCTTTCTCTATACGTTTGGCATAGTTAGCAACAGTTTGTATTCTATATCCATTTATGTACGCATGCCCAGGATCGATAACGTATGTGAAGTGTGTATCAGTATTTGCAACTTCGTTTGTAGACTTAGTTGTCAATAAGAATTCGTCTAATACATAGTTGCCAGACTCTTCGTAAGTTCGGCGTGCAATCATCTCACCCAATTTATTATATTGAGTTAGTTTGTTTTGCGAGAATGGTCGACCTTCACTAAATCGTACAAGCGGATAATATTGTGTATCAGTTTCTTCGTCGAGTATGCCTCGTGAAACTAGGCTAGGTTGAAGCTTTAATCTGTTTGCTCCGGGTGCACCAAAGTTTAAGAATTCACGAGCGTTATCGTAAAGAGTGTCATCGGTAAATACGTTGACAACCGATTCGGTTGTTTCGAATCCTATTGACACATCTGAAGGTGTATTTGAATACTTGTCAACAATTACAAATTGTGCATCAACAGAAAGGAAGTGGCCTTTTTGATATATCTTACCATCTGATACAACTGCGCCGAAACCAGAACCAATTGGATTTTCATAAAGGCTATCGGATGCAATTTTTACTTTCGTAAGAAAATCATCAGCCACCAAATCAAGTGATGATACTTGTAATGTTGTAGCAGTCAAAGATGTAAGAGCAACGAATGGTAATACTGAGTAACCTGTACCACCTGTTGTAATTTCTGCAGATGAAACGGCACCAGTTCTAGTTGTTGTAACTCGACCTGTAGCGCCTTGACCGATTTGACTTACAACTTTACATTCGTTACCAGAAGTTTGACCAATCAGAATCGATTCGTTTACAGAAATGTTTTCCCACTTATCTGCATCTGGTGTTGGTGCCAGATCGGAGTCGACAGGCTTAATTCGTAATACTGTCGTATTGTTTTCATCATCGTCATAGTGAGAAACAAGTTGAACGCGAATAGTTGGATTAATAGGATCGTCTAAGAAAACTTCGCCGTCTACAAAGGTATTCGCAAACTCGTTTGTGCCACCATTTGATCCTTCGGTTACAACTTCGATTGCGCTAAGTAAAACAACAGTATCAGTATTAGAAAATCCAGCCGATCCATCTTCGACACTAATGTCAAAAAGACGTAAGTCACCAGAGTATAGTTTTAGAACTTCGTCCTGATTGAACTTTGTAATACTGCCATCTTGGCCGCCTTGAATATATTCAAGATACAGCGTGTTAAGGTCAGGATTGCTTCCTTCGAAACCTTCAACTGTGTTGGTAATCTTCGCGATGGATTGATTAGATTCACCTTCAGCAAAAAGACCAACGTATTTCTTGACGTCAACTGCAGAACCGGCTTGAGACTTATCTAGAATTTTAACATATGGCATATCATAACGGTATGTAAACTGGCAACCGCTTAGAATGGTTCCAGACTTTAATACATGATCGCCAAATTCTTCAATTTGATGCTGCAATATCGATTGCAGCTGATTCATTTCTCTTACTTGGACGGCTGTCGCCGGCTTGAATAAAATTCTATAATATTCATTTGCCGGATCAAAATCGTCAAAATAGGGAGAAGCTGATAAATTTGTTGATAAAGGCATTAGTTTAAAACTCCAAGATTACTCTAACTTCTTCTGATTGATTTGCACTTCTTTCTACTGGAACATCGTTTTGAATGTAAATTATTGCACCTTCGTTTGGATCCAAATCACCGTACTTAATGTCTAAGTTATCGCCCGGTACACTTTGAAACTGTGCTTGACTTGTATCTCCAATGATCTCTGACCCATTACTTTCAAAATCGCCTGACACTCTTGTAACATTCAATGAAGTTGAGTCCCATGAATGTATATATGCATTTGCCTGACCGCCAGTTACTGATGTTGAAGATTGTACAACTAATTCGTCAGTTACAAATGTATCTAGTGTTGTTCCTTGAATCTTCATCAGCTGATTAAAATCATTAAATGTAAATGCAGCTGAAACATCATCTATCCTACTATTTATATCAATACCAGAGATGTTTGCTGTATTTCTAGTATTAGATGCATAAATCATGCTACCAACTTTAAAGTTAGGTCTAACTTTATTTAGTAAAAACGCAGTTGTTGATGAATTTGCCGAAGCAGGAAGAGGTGGCGTTGTATTTGAAATTACAGCCGTTGCTTCTATTTTAGCATTGTAAGGAACAATAGTTGTATTTAATCCAGCTTCTAAGAAAGGTAAGTCATCGGCCACAATGATAGCAGTAGTGTTAGAACCGTCGCTCACCTTTGTTAGTATTCTATCTGTACCGGCAGAAACAAAGATGTCATCACCCGGCAGGTAGAAATCTACGTAATTGCCTTCGCCGCCATCATCTCGCATTAATACATTATTTCCTACGGTGGTGTTAGCAGACCATGTACCAGCAATAGTGTCAATTGTAAGTTGAGATACTGTTTCACCTTGAAGATATGTTCCAGTAGAACCTTCATAAAATACTGCAACGTTGGCGAACAGTGGATCACGAACAATACCAAATTGACCGAATGTGTTTTCTGGTGCAACTAATTCAGTTTCGCCTCTATTGAATTTCATATGAAATCCGACTCGACGAGATCCTAATTCAATTGAAGTATTTGCACCATGACCACCCTGAGGTGATAAAATAGGACGTATAACCGCTTCGGTTGGTTCAATAATAAGACCAGATACACCACCGTTTTCATCGGCAGCTGAACCAACCAATACCCTGGCTTCAGCATATGAATAATCTTGCCCAGTTTCAAGCATTTGAATTTTTTCTATGCTATTAGAAGCTTCCGTATTAATAATGGCTCTAGCCGTAGCTTTAATAGTCTCGCCACCGTTACCGATAATTCTTACTTCTGGTGTTATTTCATATGTTGCTGTGTCATCTGGAAGTACAATAAATTGATCTTCCAATTTTACAACAACACCGATTCCAGTAACATAACGAGATTCAGTAACAGATTGATATTGTCCTGCACCAGTTCCGCTTGTTATATAGAGAATAGTATTCTTATAAAAGTTAGAAGCTTGAGCTGCATCTGATATTCGATACCAAAGCGCAGGCTCAGTCATTCCAGCAGTGCCTGGATAATTAGAAATAATGGTCGATGTAATTCTATTAAAATCATCGTTACCAAACTGACCAACTTTAATATTTCTATAATTTTTACCGGCTGATATTACACGTATAGCATCAATTGCACCAGATCGAGCATTTTCTTGTATAGTAGTATTTGCTTGAATAGGAATAAATTTTTCTGAAGCGAACTTGCTAAACAGCGTAGAGTCAATAGAATACAAATATTTCCATTGATAACCGTCAGTAGTTTCGTAGTAATCATCGCCGGATACAAATAAATCTGCATCATACTTTGCATCTTTAAATAACGGCTTTGATGTTGAAGGCGCTCCATTATTATTGAACAAGCATTTGTATACGTGCTTATATGCGACTTCATCGACTGTCACATAAAAGTTTTTATCGTATATGTCTTGTTGCTCGTCGTCATACATCGTGTAAACAGTACCTTCTACCCAATCATGACGATTAACCATAAACACGATATCGTCTTCATTCATCTTCTTGCCAATAATCATATTTCTATAACTATTGACGTTTGTTTGACGAACAGTCTGGACGACTGGATTGACTTCTTCGATAGTAGAACCTTTTGCAACATGATCACCAATAAACGCGTAGTATACAGTATTCGCTGGTTCAGTTACAGATTCTAGTACCTGTTCTATGATGTGCGTCTTGAATTCTGTTGGTACTAATATTTTTGGCATTGGCTATCTCTACGATATCGTTTGTGTATAAAATTCATTTTCATTAACAAAAACTGGGAACTGCTTAATATTAAATGTTGCTGTCGTGCTTTCACCTATAATGTTTAACGCCGATTCACTCGTACCAACGTAGCCACCAAACGGCTCGGTTCCTGCAACGTGAAGTACTTCTATAAGTGTTTGCTTATATTTATCAAACGGCAGCGCAGTCAATACTTGATAAGAAAATTCTTGGTAGAAATCATTATCTTGAAGGTATTTATCTGAACTTAAGAACGACTTTCTATTCGGGTGTGTTCCCGGAGCTTCACCTTGTTGGCCAAGGAATCCAAATGCTTGTATTGCTTTATTTTGATCATTAACAGAAATTAAGTTAAGTGTTTCTCCTTCTGTCAAAACACCGTTAACTCTTCGGCGACCGAAATAACCAAATCCAGAATTTAAGATTCTTAAACTTGTAGCAAAACCAGTACCACTAAATGCTTCAGATTTTATATCTGCATTTAAGCCGGTTCGAGGTAACATTCGTAATTCATCAACAACTTCTATAAACGCAGTTATGTCTGAAGCTTGACCAGTGATTCTTTCACCAATTCTAAAATCAATCCAAGTTGATAGGTTATCGTTATTCGCGAATAATCTATCAGATACTTTTAGCCGCGTTGCAGTTATCTCGCCTGTTAGTGGGTTATGAGATGTAATTCTTGCAATACAATCTGGATTACCATCGACGTCTACTACACCGTCTGGCGAAAATATGATTTCATTAATTCTAAATGCTTTTAACTCATTTTCAAGTGTGTATCTAATATAAAAGTCATATCGCTCAAAGTGTTCAGCGGCAGGTTCTCTTACTATATAAAATGGATCGGACGAATATTCTAGGCCCGGATCTGTTGTTACAATAGCGTTTAAACTACCGATACTGACGTTGTTAGTAGTGACACTAAAAACCTCATCAAGAGATGAGTTTGCAAAGTCAACTGTTCCACCTTCATTGACATAATCAATGGCAGTCGTAAAATCTATTTCGCCATTTGCATTATTAATTAGAATGTCAAGCTCTGGGCCCATTAATTCTGAGCTATACCATGGGACTAAACCTTGTACATCTACAAATGTATCAATTTCAAATTCTGCTTTTACAGAATATGTAAAGCTTTCGTTTTGCGTTGAGTGTGCACCAGTGTTAGAACCATATGTATTTGCAAAATTATAAAAACGAATATTGTCATTGATATTACCTTGCCACCCTATAGCACCGCAAACTACGTTGGACATATTCTCAATAATAAATTCTACATTGGTGTTGCTTTCGAGAATAAGAGGTTTGTTTGTTCGTGGCCATCCTACTGATCTTTCTAAATTGGCAAATGTTTGACCTGTTGTAGTATTCGCAAAAGTATTAGCAACTTCTACTCGAGTATAACGTTGTTGTGCAGTAGGCTCTTCTTGAAATAGAAACATACCAGCCTGTAGTTCTTCAGTTGAAGTATATTCTATTGTCATAGTATTAGAAAAGTTAATAATGTTTGCTTGGCCTTTTATATCATTAATTGCCGTTGCGTTGTTTGCAGTATCAACTGTTATAACGAGATTAGCACTTGCACCGTCACCATCTTCGGCTTCAGATGTAAAGAAGTCGGTAATTGTATTGCCTAACAGTTCTATGCCGGTGTTGCCTAAATTAATTACACCATTCGCATCAGCTGGATAATCGGCTGCAGTATAGTTTACTTTTATTGAATCACCATCTTCGTTTTTGTCAACAATAATACCAGAAAATATAGGTGTTAAATTTGAAGGATCATTATTTTCATATGCATACAGTGATGTTCCTAACGGCAAATCGTAAACTACATTTGCAGCAGGATCTATATCTACATTGATTAAATCTTGTTGTATTAGTTCAAACTGCCTTACTGGTTCATGGTGATAAAAGTATTGATCGTTTTCGAAAGTTAAATTATTAAATACGAAAACTCTTTCTGAAGCAAGAATTTCTGCTTGATCGGTATATCCCCAACCACCATTAAGAAGCTCGAAATCGACTACACCAATTGCGTCTGTTGTATTATCAACAACTGCTTTTGCTTTCTTACCACTACCATCTGAAACATAAACGGTTTCGCCTCTTTCAAAGCCTGAATCAGAAGAAGTAATAGCAAATGTAGATAATGATCCATCAATTCTTGCTGTTATATTTTCGTCTAAGTCTTTTGTTTCTACTTGTTCACCAGTAACGAAATTAGTTGTCACACCGTCGAGATATAACACCTCGATATATTGATTGTCTTTTTTGACTCTTACTAGTCTTTCACAAAATGCAGTTGCACCTGTACGAGAACCAAAAACTTGTGTTCCTACAAAATTAATGTTTTTAGGATTAGGAATGATTTCAAGATAACGTTCGTTTTGCCATTCGTTGTCTGACAACTTAAATAGATCATCTCCCGGATAATAAACTTTTGCTTCTAATCCGTATACGAGTTTAAAGAACAAGTCAACTGCTCGAGGTGATCCTTTTGCTCTATAGAACTCTAAAGCATTTTTAATAAACAGTTGCTTATTAGTTGCAGTGTTGAATTGAATGTTGGCAAGATACTTGTTTTTAAAGTTAATAATAAATTCTTCTACCGTCTTATCGATGTCGCGATATTCTGGCAAGTTACGTGAAAAATTTAATATTTGTCCTTCAGCTTCCATCCATTCATAGTAAGCTTCAACAAATGCAATTAATAGCGTGCCTTCTTTTTTATAGAACTCAGGAAACTGATCCTTTATAAGAAAGCTTATACTGTCTTTTATGTCAATGCTCATTTACAATCTAACCTGTTCGACCGTTACAAGAATGTCTTCGTCAAGCGTCCGTAGAATTGTTCTCTTTTGTGCAGAAATATCTAAATCTTCTGGCAATACCGATATACGCAAAAATCCATTAAACACCGATGTAAATGCAACGTTGTCTAATACTAATAGGCCGCGATCATATAGCACTGTACCTACATTCGTTACAATTTCATGTAAGCCATTATTAACTTTAATAACGTTCAGTATACCAAGACCATCGTCTTCTATAAAGCACTCATCACCTTGGAAGATAAACGCCGTAGATGACACAACTGAAAGTTGTTCGCTTCGGTGATCGTTTGTTTTCTGGCCAATATCACTTCTGAGTTTTAGATCAAATAAAAGTTCGTAGTTAGATCTTTCAGAATTTAATGATAAGAACTTTGTAGCTCTTACAGTTGTATCGTTACTCACAATTGATTCTTGTGATGAGTCAATCGAAGTAAGCAGTTTACTATATCGTAGTGTTTTGCCAAAGCCGTTTAAATCTTCTTCATTGTACGTCTGGATTGCAGACAACGTTAAACTCTTAATGTCATCGATGTTCAATGAAGTTTTATTAATATCATATCTTACTTTGGTGACAAGAGATATGTACGTGTAATCTGGTTGTACAAATATTGGATCGATGCCAAGAGGTGCCCGAGGTTTAATAAACTCGCCGTATTTCGACCTAAAGCTAGCTGGCAATTCATCTGTATTTTTCAAGTCAACGGCAATAACTACTTTTCCGAAAAGAGGTGGATCATACTCTTCACCACCATATGCAATAACGTCGTTTATTTCTGAGAAGTTAGCTTTTAATAATGTTGAATAATCACCAGCAGTTACAACACGTTCCTGAGTAGTAAAAGCTCGAGGTGCATTAAACTTAATTGACGATAATGATTCGGGTATTGATCCGCCGGTTGCAGGTGAAGTAGTTTCTACGCTGGTAATAATAGCAGTACCAACATCATCATTCGCTTTAAATTTTCGAATGCCATTTGGCAATTCACCATTACATGCTCGGTATTCTATGATGACAATTGAATTGTTTTTAGGTGGTCGGCCAATAACACCATCGCCGAATAATATTTCATACGTATCATCTTCAGCAGCCTGTAAAAAGAAAACCTTGTCAACATCACTAAGACCAAATAGGCTATCTCGTTTTACATAACTTAATGCTGTAGCGCCGTTATCTTCAACGACTGTAACTCGAATGCTGTTTGTATCTGCCGTTTTATTCGATACTATAAAACGAGGTTGATTTTGAGTGTTCGTGATATACGTATCTGAAACGTAATCACCTTCATATATGATTACGTCTGTTGCTTTAAATACATTGAGTGTATTTGTACTGAAAGCTTGAATGTTTTCTGGAAGAGAGAAAGTAAAGTTACTGCCACCAACCGAGCCAGTAAACGTTGTGCCTCGTGGTAGAAGTATGGTTGCATCTTCAGAACTTTCAGAATCAGTTAAAGTAATATCAACAGTTGCGATAGAAGATCTAAATGATCGAGGTACGTAATTCAATTCTTTCGCATGAGAAACAATAGAGTCTCTTTTTAAAGCACTATCCAAAAACATCTCATTGCCGATCATGTTCAAATAAAATGCATTTAGACTCGTGTTGTAGGCTAACACATCGAGTAGTACATTAATGTTTGAACCTTCAAAATCATAGTCTTGAAAAAGATCTTGATCTTTGAGGTATGTTTTTAAATTTTGTTTGATCGTTTCAAAATCTAAAGTTGAAAAATCGTTGCTCGTGGCCATTTTAGTTTACCTTACCCTGTAAAGTACGATGTCTAATTCTTGTTTGTCTTTCGAAGTTACAACTCTAAATTCTATATTTACATACACTGCGTTATCTTCTTCTACTGCATTGACAGTTACGTATGTTAATTGTACTCGCGGCTCGTATCTTTCGACCATAGCTTCAATTTCTTGTGCTATTTCTTTTTCAATTCTTGGCTCAAGTGGTTCGAACAAGAACCGATTAATATTTCCACCAAACTCAGGATTTCGTAACCTTTCATATTTATTCGTCAATATCAAATTTCGTAATGCTAACTTTACCGAATCGATATTCGTCTTACGCGTAATTTGCCCGGTGTTAGGATGAGGCAAAAACGTGTGATTAAAGTCACTGTAAATATCAGTGCTTTTTGCTGAGGTTTTGTACTCTTCAAATGAAGTAGCAGTCTTAACACCCATTTTACGAATCCTATGTTATTATGTTATTTATACACTACGAAGGTGCACTTGTCGAACCTGATACAGATACACCTTCACCGTTGCTTGTACTACCAGAAGCAGAGACGGTATGTGTATGTATTGGATAAACAGCAGATACAAAAGTATTTAATGCAGTAATGGCTAGCTCGGCTGCATCTAATCTATCCAAAATAGCTTGCACTGTTGTTGAACCTATATTTATGTCAGAATCGGTTGCTGCAGATAATGTAAGTGTATCACTTGGAGAAATAGTAACGTTTGCACCGAAGACGTCAGTGTTTCCGACTGGTTCAATGTTAATACGATTACATGAGACATCAATAACGCCAGTTATCATCACACCAATGCCTTCACACTTTATACAGACGTCGACAGGAGGTGTTGCGTCATTGCCTAATGTAATGCATCCCTCATCAATTATTAGCCCATGATCGTGTAGAGCGTGAATGATAGCGATTTGGCCATTTGCTTCAATTGTAAAATTAGTAAGCGATGAGCTCATCTCATCAACATCTGGCTCTGGTATATTTATAACGTCTTGTCTAAAAGTATCAAGCTGTGTAATAAGTACATTTGCTCGAGTTACAAGATCCTGTGCTGCTGATGCATCATAATCTGCCATTAATCTGATCCCGGTGCTGGTAAGTTGCCAATTGCATTTTCAGCAGCATTTGCTGCATTTCCTGCGCTATCGATTTCGTTTTGTATATTATCAATATCATCGAGAACATCTTGTAAACCGATATCGTCAATAAATTGGTCGCGAATACTTTCTGCTTCATCAATAAGCTTGCTAGCTTGATCAAATAGGCTGTTCTCGAGGTCTCGGAGAGTCCTTAGCAGGTTTTGTTCTAAACAAGACTGTAGCCTAGACTGTGCAGTATTAATCGCTGATATAAGACCCACAAGAGCTTGAGCGGCAGTGGCCATTTCTATTGCTAAAGCAACCGCTGCAGTAATTTGTGCGGTTATCGGTCCACCTACAACTTTCCTCACCCATTTTAATATTTTAAGAGGATCGGATGGATAACTTGTAAGCGGATTCCATATACCCATCAAAGAAGCAATCTCATCGCCTTGACTGCTAATCATATCTGTGACTTCTTTAACATGCTCTTCGATGAGCGTAGTTAATCTTTCACAGTTGATCGCTTCTTCTATGTCGGCTGTTAATCCATTAATCTGATCTGTAGTTTTTGATATTGACATTACAATATACTCGTTATTATACCTGAAGATACAGTTACAATTGTACCACTCGGTGTTGAGAAAGAACCAGAAGCGCCATTTTTAGCTGTTAAAGAACCTTCAACATGCACACTTCCATAAAATGTTGTTCCACCTTTTACTTTGATACCACCTTCAACAGTGAGGTTTGCTTCACCTGATACTATTATATTTCCATCTTGTTCAATTTCAAGTTTAAAGTTTTCACCAATAACTGTTGACACATTGCCTTTTACTTCTGTGAAATCATTATTTCCAATAACCGTTACTTTATCATTTAATACATCGAGGAACATACTATCTTTTTGATCTGATGACAATCTTCGTTCGTTGTCTGGATCAATACCAACTGATAATACGTAGTTGTTTGCAACAGTTTCTTGTCTTATGTTTTTTACATCTAAAAAATAATTTCCAGTGCCAATACCACCACCATCATATGGTGTTTTTAAATTATCATTGACTCTGTTCTTCGTTGTCTTTTGATAACCAACTGTCCAGTGATACGTGCTTCCGATTTTACCAGTTTCAGTGTTGGCAACTTCGACGTTATGATCTCGCTTGATCATTTGATTATGATCTTTGCCAACTACATCAAAAAATGTATCCATTGTTTTTCGATTGCGACGACCTTTGTATTCGTTCTCTTGCAAACCGCCGGCTGTAATATATGTGTAACCTTTTGGACCTCTTTCTGGATATATGTTTTCTTCTTTTGTCTCATCGTCGATAAGGGGTGTTGGTCCATTGGATATTTCTTCGTAACAACCAGACCTATGCCATATATGCACTCTTTCGTTCCCAGGCGTATCATCTAGCTCAATGGCATGGCCTGACTTAGTAGTGTAAGTTGTATTGTATGGATACTCGGTTGCATATGCCGTAGGAAACTCATCAACTGGAGCTCTCTTCTTAGGATCTTCTGTCCACAACTTATTAATAAGATATGGTTCTTTTGGAAGTGTTTGACCTAAGCCTTCGATTTCACCATCACTTGGTCGGCCAAGTGGATCGTTAAATTTACCTCTCGCCAATGCTGCAACATCATGATACTGAAAATCTTCTTCTTTTTCTTTGTCTTGTAGCATTGTAAGTGGATCTTTTCCCGGTTCAGGAAAAACAGAAAGCTTATGATACGATGAAAATATCATCGGTATGTTTGCTTCCAATCCATCTAAGTAAAAACCAAAAACATAAGTTCCTACAGCCGTTCCTGTTGGAGATAATCCGACGGCATCTATCCAATCTGGAACATCGAACTCTTCTAGCTCGACAACCTTTTTCCAAGATAAACTTGCCGAATTGATCGCCGATAAAGGCCACGCCCATAACAAATCTTCTTCGTCTAAACCAAAGTTGTCTTTCTTTTCGCCTAGCTCGCCTGTTTGATCATGAATAGTTCGTATTTTAACACGACCTAAAAATTCAGGATCTTTTATATCGACCACTCTGGCTAAAAACCAACGAAAAGAATCTCCAAGACCATAAAATGACATCTATTACTCCAATTAGCCTAAGGCTTTTCCATATTGATTCGGTTTTGCGCAATCCATAATTATAAAGTGCTCAAAATCACCGTTTGCTTGTTGATCGGCTCTGTGTTTTAAGTTTGTTACTATATAGTTCTCTGAAAATATTTTATTTTGCTTTGGCTCTTGGGTCAAACCAGAGATTTCAGGAATATTTAGCTTAATTACATCACCAACTCTAAGACTGGTATCACCATAAACTCGAATTCTTACAACTTGTTGTGTAATCCTTTCAACGAATGGTCGCATGTAATGTACGTTCTTATTGTGCTCCATTTCAGGACGCAATCCGTCTTTTACAAGCATTTTAGTAACTGCAGGTTTTTCAGTAACAAACGCATTGAACGCTGCACTATTGAAATCATTATTGTCGTCTGTTGCTTCGTAACCACCGTGATCTGATGTATTTACATATTTCTGTCGAGTACTATTATCATAAGTGCCACGCCAAATATCAAATTCTCGATATTCGTTACGCATACCGCCTCTAATAACTTTATCGACAGATGAACCCATTGATACCGTTTCATATGAAAGTATATTTCGCACGTTGATTACTTTTTCATAATCGCCTGTACGCTGACCAACGTCTGCACTAAACTCTTTACCCTTGGCGCCGCCCTTTCTATCCTTAATTAGCTTCTCAATAGTCGTAAAGTGATAACCTTTATTGTCTTCGTAGAAAACAAACACTGATGATTGGTTTTCAGAGGAGACAGCGCGCTCTTTTATTAGATCAACAACTTGAAATGCCCTAACATTGTTAACTACGTAGTCAAATTTGCCTTTACATTGCTCAATTGTCTTTAAAGTACCACCACCAAGATCAACAGTAATGACTTCGTTAATAGCTTCGTGATATTTTTTATCTTTGTAACGCTTAGAATATGTAAAGGAAGCATTTTTAACGTAATCTTTTGTTACACATTGTAACTTATAAGATTTTAAGTTAGATTGGTCATTTGTTGTTACGCCTTGAACACTCTCAACGTGGAACTTGTACGTTATTGACTCGCGACTCGGAGTTTGTAACGTTATTTCTATCGTTTCTTCGCCACCAAGTGGAAATTCGTTGAGTAGTTCGATACCTTCGGCGATATAGAAGTTAGCCGTAAGACAATAATTCTCTAAAGACTCATAAATATCAAAGCTTCGAACTAAATTATAAATATTTAGCTCTTTTCCACCGTCAAAAGACTTTAACTTTATCTTTTTTTCGGGAATTATTACATCGCCTGCGTCGTTTTCTTGTTTACTCATATTTTATTTCATCAATTTGTTTAAATCTTGATTAAGGCGTTCAGCATATGATTTATCGATAAGCTTGATAAGTCTTTTTGCTTCGTTTTGATCTGTTTCATATTGGTAATATGAATATGGCGAATAATATTGCTGTTCAACAACAGGAATTGTGTTTACAAGTACATTATAAGTTGTATGATCAACTTCTGCAGTGTATCCGGTAAACTTTCCGGTGATAGTGTAATCTGCTGAAGTATTAAAATTGCCATATATGTTTTTTAGCGTAATTGTTTTCTCATCGCTATAAACAACTTCTGCATATGCGTCACCATATTGAATTGTTTCGCCAACAGGAATTACAGTTGTAGGTGTTGTTACAAATTGCAAAGACAGCATATAATTCGTTTCAAAGAAAATGTCATTTTGCTTTCTTTCGTAACCGATGATACCATTTTGTGTAACAATAGGATTAAAATACCTTTTAGCTTGACCGACAAGCGAATTATATGCAGCACTGTCTAAAATAGAATCGTCTTGCCTATGATTATTTCTATACTTAAAAACTTTAAGCTGAGAAGCTTCAATTGATCCATACTTCTTTACCATATAGCTATCAAACTGCTTATTGGTTAAGGGTACATCGAAATAAGGATCAATAATATCGTTAGAAAGGTATATTAGCCAATCAAGGTCAACATCGTTGTAATAGTTAAACGCAACGTCTTCAATACGCTGATCTTCGGTCAACACATACTCATAGAAAGCCTGAATGTATGATTTAATATTACTGTCGAAATCAACTCTGCGTGTAATATCAACAGAAATATTATCTCTGTACGATATTAACGGAAACTTTTGAAAATATTGATTTTCTTTCATTACGCGTCCCTGGAACTAAAGATTTCTATTTCTTGCATTTCCATTGCTACGATAATTGAAACTGGAGCACCGTTTACAAAGTATGCAGATGTACCTTCGCCAGAATAGTTAATGCTAAACTGACGTACCATCATCTTTTTAAATCCACTATAAAAATCAGTGTCATCACCTTGCACTTCAGGTTCAATCATATGAGGATACTTTAAAAAGCCATTATCCTTTTCAGGCAATATATGAATCTTTAATCGCTTGAGTACTGACTTTAATTGATTAACTTCTGCTTCAGATCGAGGTACAAACTTCCACGTCCATTGGAAAGTTCTAAGATCCATACCTTTAAAAAATACCGAGGGGTGTGGGTTTGGTATCGCACCTGCGAACTGTTCCGCTATTCCACCAACAGTTTCTTCAGCTGAAACAAGTTCTTGAAACAAAGCTCGTTCTGCAACTTCTAAAACTGATGAGTAAGTTCCATCTTTTACTGCACCAGTTGCGCTATCTACCATTGAACCTACTGCTGCACCCAATCTAGCGCCAGCACCACCTGCTGCATTGGACGCAGCTTCGGCTGCTCTGTTTCCAGCTGCACCTTGTAATATTTGACCGAGTTGGCCAGTATCTCTTTCTTGATACTTTATACTAAACGTTGTACTAAAGTTTTCAGGTAAAGGTAAATCGATATAGAATACCTGATTTACACTACCTCCACTAAATGCGTTAGGTCGCTTATACTTTAATATCTTCAGTCTAAGATATGCTGGAGCCTGCGAATCCAAATCTTGAGGATATACGAGGCCACCATACTGAAGATCGCCAACACCTACGATAGACTCTTTGGATTTCTGTATAATCTCATTAGGTGTTTCTTTGTTCGTGGTAGGAACTCGATTGCCGCTCAACGACAAATCAACAGGCAGATCAGGAAAAACAACTGGCAATGTCGTCTTTTCGTTGACTGTAGTAACAACCGATGAGTCAACAAGTCTACGTGTTGTTTTGTTGTGTACACCTGCTTGTTCTAGTTGAACCGCTATTTGACCGCCAATCTCGATCGCAGAAACATCTGATCTGCTCATATTCGTGATGGCTTTTGATGAACTACCAAATATGCGGCCAGCTTCTGAACTGACGCTGCCGGTGTTACGCACAGCATTGATTTGAGTTTTCTCTAGAAAAGAAAGCTTTTTACTCAGCTGACCACTAAGTGGTCCTACATTTTTTAAGTTTGTATCGTTGGCCATGTGTTTTCCTATAAATATAATAATGGCTAAAACTTATAAAGGTGCTTTTAAACCAAAGAACCCTGGAAAGTACAATGGTGATTCTACTAGCATTATTTATCGTAGTAGCTGGGAGCTACGTTTCATGTCTTACCTAGATTCACATAAAGATGTAAAATACTGGTCAAGCGAAGAACTCGTAATACCATATCGTTCTCCTATCGACGGTAAAGTGCATCGTTACTTTCCAGACTTTTGGATTAAGAAAGTAAATCGTGCTGGCAAACTTGATACTGTTGTAGTAGAAATTAAACCTTTCTATCAAACAGTAGAACCAACTGCACAAAAGAAGCTCACTAAAAAGTATTTATACGAAGTGAAGACATGGGGTGTAAATAGTGCGAAATGGAAAGCCGCAAACAATTATTGTCTTGATCGCGGGTGGCAATTTATGATCATGACAGAAAACGAACTAGGAATAAAGTAATGGCTACTTACATTTTCGAACAGATTGCAAATCAAGGAAAGGCTGAAGGATATAAGCCCGGTGATCCAGCATCAAGGGAATGGTATAGGGAAGCTGCAGGTGATGTAACAAGTGTTAATGTAAGAAAGGAATTAAGAAATACAAATAAATTGCAAACGAAATTGACTGAGATGGATATTGGTCGTATGTACATGTTCTTTTATAGTCCAAAGCATGCAGATACACTACCATATTACGACAGATTTCCACTCACGTTTGTTATAGAAAGATACCGAGATGGATTCTTAGGAATGAACTTGCATTACTTGTCACCTATGTACAGGGCAAGGATGATGGATGCATTATATACTGTAGAACGTAATGATGCACTTCGCGAATCACAAAAGCTTCGGCTATCTTATAATTTACTAACATCGTCAGCGAAGTATAAGTACTATAGACCTACCGTCAAAAGATACTTAACACAACATGTAAAATCACGTTATCTGTATGTTCCATCCGAAGATTGGGATACTGCACTAATGTTACCGACAGAACGATTTCGAAAGGCGAAGAAGCAACAAGTCTGGAGAGATTCAAAAGCCTCAATACGCAAGAGACGTTAAAAATGGCATTGTCTATAGATCAATTTAAAACAAGAATACGGGAAAATCTTCCTGCTTCACAGTATGAAGTTATTGTAGCACCTCCTGTTGGTGGTACAGAATTGATCCAAGTAAGAACAGAAAGTATTGCGTTGCCCGGTGTATCGGTGTTATCTGTTGATAACTTTTCTCCGTATGGCAATGGCATAATGTACAATATACCATATCGTTATAATCCTCAAGAAGTAACGATGACTCACCTTGTCGATTCTGAAGGTGACCTCTATAAAACGTTTAGAGCATGGATGAATCAAGTTGTAGACTTAGATGGCACTAACAAATTCGGCGCCAAGTTTTTAAGTCCAGGCGGTGGTGGTTATTCTGTTGATGCTGATGTTAATGTTTTTAACAGAGAACAGAAACAAGTACTTAAAATTAAATTTATAGAAATGTTTCCTATCAACGTAGATTCAGTGCAGTTGGGTTGGGGACAGAATGATGAAATCGCAAAGCTTTCAGTCACGTATCGATTTACGAGATTTGAAATTAAATAGAATGGAGTAATAATATTATGGCATTACCTAAGTTTAATGCACCAATGTATACAATAATTCAACCGTCAACACAGAAAGAAATTCGTTATAGGCCGTTTCTTGTGAAAGAAGAAAAGATTCTTTTAATGGCAAAAGAATCTGGACAAGACACCGATCAATACAATGCTGTAAAGCAAATCGTAAATAACTGTGTGATGGAAGAAGGTTTCGATGTTGATGCAGTTCCGATTTATGATCTGGAATATCTGTTCATTAAAATCAGAGCAATTTCTGTTAGCAACATTGTTAAATTTCAAGTTGAAGATAGTGATGATGGAATCTTATATGACTTAGAAGTTGATCTCGATGATGTAGAAGTGCAAATGCCAGAAAATCATTCTAATAAAGTAATGATAAATGATGATGTAGGCATCATCATGAAACCTCCTACACCACAACTTTCTGAAACTTTAAACGGTATCACATCAGTAACCGATGTTGTATACGAAACTGTAAAGAGTTGTATTGATTATATTTTTGATGCTGAAGACACATACTTGTGGAGTGCTGAGCCTGAAGCAGAACGTGAAGTGTTCTTAGAGTCATTGCCGTTAAGTGTCTATAAGGATATAGGTGCATACTTTCAAAACTCTCCTAAGATCGAACATGTTGTGACATATGAAAATAGTTCAGGAACAACAAAGAACGTTATCTTTAGGAATATAAATGATTTTTTTACGCTGGGCTGAGTTATTTAAGTCTGTACTCATATTATAAGATTAATTTTGACATAACTCAGTATCACAAGTTTACACTTGCAGAAATAGAAAACATGATACCATTTGAAAGAGAACTTTATCTGGAAATGATTGTTGAGAAAGTAGAGAAATCAAAGAACAAAGATAAGACGGCTGGTACTACAGAACTGAATGAAATGAATTGGTAATAAATATATTGTTAACCACAATGGTATTATACAACAAAAATCAGGAAATGTAAACCATGGCTCTCGGACCTCTTGCAAAATTATCAGTTAAAATACTGAAAGCTGCTTCGAAGAAAGCGAAGAACACGAAGGTTGCAAAGAAAGCTACCAGCAAAGGTAAAGACGTAGCCAAGAAATCTAAAAAGGCAGTCAGCGCCAAAGCTCAAAGCTTTAAATCTAAAATCAAAGGTGCTCTTGGTGTTCCAGCTGGTGCAAGCCTTGGTGGTTTAGGTGCTTCATTGTTGGGCCAAGAGTCTGCAGAAAGTCGAATGGGTGAAGGTGAAAGTCTTGCAGCATCAGCACCTGTAGGAAAACCAAGTTCGAGCAATAAACTACCTGCCCCAAAAGATGATGCGATGCTTGACTTTTCTGGTGTTGCTGCAGCATTAATGGCAGCTGTACCTACTCTCCAAGGTATAGGATCAGAATCTAGAGACGCGAATACAGAATTGGCAAGTGTTATTGTCAGAAAAGATGTAATGCTCGATTCAATCGACATATCTGAAGATGATGACATTCCATTTATTCCTGCCGGCACGTTTATGCATACTCGCATTCCTGAGATTGCACAACTGTTTAGTATTACTGATGCATTACGGTCTGACATCGATGGTGTTTCTTCTGACCTCGACGGTACCAATTTTTATCTTAAGAAGATTGCTGCCCAGTTAGGTATTGCGATCAATATGAATCGTAAGACGGCTGAAAAGAATGAAAGACGTCGCGACGAAGAAGAAGTTGAAAACAAAGAAGAAACTCCAACAAACAAATCCAGTTTTATTTCTGATAGCTTAAACAATGCAAAAGATCTTGTAAAGGGTGGTATATTAGTCAAGGCGATGAAATATAGTAGAGCCGCGGCTGCGATTGCCGCCTATTCTACACTTTCACTTCTTACTGATGACGCATCGGCATCTGAAACTGAACCAACTGAAGATGGTGTAACAACCGAAGCTGATATACCTGAAGAAGAAATTCTTGCTGAACAAGGCGGTGCATTCGATGGTATTATTGATTGGATAGACAAATCTGAATCAAATGCAGATGATAAGTCAATTGCACAATCAGTTGTAGGTGGTGCGCTATCAGATCAAGCAACAGTGCTTGGTGGTGTAGGTCTCGCAGCAGGAGCAGCTGCCTCGATCGCAGGAGGCATTGGTGCGGTTGGTACTGCGGCTGTTCTTGCTCCAATCGCGACAGCAGCTGCTGTGGCTACTGGTGGCTATATAGCCGGCACTGTCATATATGAACAAACAGGTTTAAAGCAAGGTATAGAATCTGTAATTGATGATATGATTGCAGGTGAGAGCATTGATCTAGGCTCGATGGCTTCTGAAGAGGCAATGAAAGAAAAGTATGAAGGCAAGCAAGGTGTAGAATTACTTGGTGACCTCTTAGGTGAAGGAGTATTTGATCTTGCAGAATCTCCAGCTGAAATCATTGCAGCATTTAAAGATGTCGATTCAATGGAGAAATATCAAAACCTTGCAAATGAGTATCAAGCAAAATATCAGCGTCCTTTAACAAGTGCATTAAATGATGTGCTAGGAACAAAAGGTGTTGAGAGTGTATTTAACTTAATCACACAGCAAGCCCTCGAAAGAATTCAAAGAAAATCCGGTGTACGACCAAACACATACACGGATGCTCGAGGTGGTGAGTGGAAGATCAGTTCAATAGAAAGACCATCTTCATTGAGAGGAGGTGTCATTCCATCTACAACAGGTGAAACACCAACCGTTCCTGTATCAGATACAATACCAACTCTCCTCGAAGTACAAAAAATAGAATACGAAGTTAACACTTTACGTGAAGTTCAAGAAAGAGAAATAGAAAAGTTAAACAGCGGTGGCTATCGTCGTGGTAATCGTGAGACTCAAATAAAGAAACAGATTGCATCAAGAGAGAAAGAGATACACGTCCTCGAGAAACAGCTCACCACGATGAAAGAGCAACGTACCCTTATTGGTACTCGTCAAACAATCGTAATGAGCGAGACGATCTCTGGAGAGCCTGTCACACGATCTCCTGACATATCGTTAGATGGTGTACGTCAACCTCCAACACCAGATCTTGCAATATCACCAGATATAGATCCATCGAATACAGAATCAGTTGTGATTGTAAAAGAAGCAGGAAGAAATACTGACTTCTCAGAAAATCAAATTATCGCAATTGACACGAACTCTACTCAAGCAGCTCAAATCTTTAAACAAAAAGTAGAGACAGTGATAGAAGATAAAATGCCAGATATATCAGGTGAGATATTAGAGAAGGCAACAAGTATCATGCCTATTGTTTTGCCAATGCAAGCCAAGGCGGCAAAGGCACCGATTACACAGGCTGGTACACAAACACGTTCACAGATAGAGTCAGCAACATCGACATATCGCACAAACGACAACTTTGCTATAACATATATGCAAACATAAAAAAGGGAGCCGAAGCTCCCTGTCGTAAAGCCTATTCGATCTACGATTCAGCGAGGTTTTTGAAGAAGTCCAATGACTCATCGTCATCTTCAAAGTTAGCCACTGGTGTAGATACAGCCTCCGAAGCACTCACAGACTCAGCCTCATCAGTTGCACCGGCAATGCCAGTGGCTGCAGGAGGAGTCCAAGCTGGTGCTTGAGGTACTTCAACATCTTCAGCACGTGAAGTGGAAACAGAACCACCAAGTACACGATTCAGTTTTTGTTGAAGTTCTTCGTACGTCTTAAACTTACTTTCATCAAGCTCGGCAGCAATTGGATGTTGCATCTTCCAAATGGTTTCGAGTTCAGCATCATCATTAGACAGTGCAGAGGGTGCATCGAAAGCAGACTTATCATAGTTACGATAACCATCTACTTCACGAGCACGTAATCGAAAGTTAGCACCTTCCCAGAAGTCGAAAGGATTCGTCGCTGTTTCATCATCAAATTCAGGATGCATTACATCGTTAATCTTATCGAAGATCTTCTTACCAAATTCAAAAAGGAAAACCTTTCCATCATTGGCAGGATTACCGGGATCTTGAACTACGTAGATATTAGCCAAGTAATGCAAACGACGTTTTTGAGCTCGTGCAGTTTCTTTGTCTTCATCATTGCCAGAATTCCACAGCTTTGAATTCAATTCACCGAGAGGATCATCTTTACCAATAGATGTCAAAGACTTTTCGATATACCAACCGCCAGGGCCTTGAAAGCCATGATCCCAGTAACGAACGAATGGTACATCTTCGCCATTAGGTGGTGGTAGGAATCGAATGATAGCACTGCCATTCTTTGCAGAATCAACAGTAAGTTTCCAGAAGCGATCATCATCACCGCCACCTTGCTTACCATTAGATTTGTTGACTGCGTCAGCAGCTTTTGCGAGCTTATCGAACTGCGACTTACGGTTCGACTTAAGAGTTGAAAAATCCATATTTTATTCCTTGTATAGACATTGTATTACAGTATATTAACAGTATGTGTTTCACAGTGTATCTCATCATATAAGCTTTTATTATACACCAAAAGTATCATGATGTACAACAATATTTATCAGGCATTCCTGATCATCTCAGCAAATGGAGCTTTGTCTTTCAGAGCTATATTCATAAACGGCGCATAGGCTTCGAGGCGATTTTTTATCCGTGGCCATACGATTCTATCAGAGATAGCGCTATCCCAGTAATCGAATATTTGACATGTAGCATCAAAGACGATCAGAGATTGTGCTGAGATTTCTCCTCTGTTAAACATCTTCAGTAGTTTTGGATAATCCCCATCGACTACGACAAGAGTCTCATCGAGAGGTTGGCAAGATTCCAATTCCAATCTGAACATATATGTCAGAGACTGAAGATGTTTAAGCGAGGTTTTTCCGATTTTTTGGTACTCATCATCAAAGAGATCTCGTACATAGACCTTCGAAGTCTTAGAGGCTAAGAAGCAAGCCGCTAAAAACATCTCGAGGTCATAC
>OCVQ010000173.1_pt1 | contig 57450 bp, 47 predicted proteins | sample 1539061 | NCBI WGS metagenome assembly OCVQ01 (sample SAMEA3355526, study PRJEB22509) | marine metagenome | biome: marine; feature: river plume; material: water | place: USA | collected 2010-08-08 | depth 0.5 m | reverse complement strand
AGCGCTCTGCGAAGTGTTTGGAGAGGTAGGCCCGCAAGACATCGACGACGAAAGCGGAAGACTCGTGAGTCGTAAACAGAGGAATTTGGGCCCGCTCGCACATCGAGAGCAATTCCGGCGGTGCCACCTGGCCATCGGCTAAAAAAAGCGCGGGCGGCTCTAAAGTGACGATTCGTGAGACGCGCCGCGCGCAGTCCATGGCGTCGCCCTTGCCCAAATAGGCCACCTCGCGCTCACCCAAAACTTGAACGCGGTAGGGATGGATGTAATTCAGGTAGCCAACCAGATCAGCGCCCGAACGAGCCGCCCGGATGGCCAGCTCATCAAAGCGACGCTCGGAGGCGCCGCGACAGCCCAGCCAATCTAGTTTGAGTCTTTTGCGATGGTCTTCAAACAACACATCCGCACTGATGACCGTGGGGCGCATGTGTGGTTACCGGGGTTTAAGCGGGTGCGTGGGCGGATTGCCAATTCGCGACCAGTTGGTGGAGGGCTTCTGCGGAGGTCGCGGTCTTCATGCGCTCACGCAATTCGGCATCGCTGAGGATTTCAGCAATCTCACTCAGGATTTCAAGATGCTTTTGGGTGGCCGCCTCTGGCACCAGCAAGCAAATTAACAGGTTGACAGGCAACTCATCAGGGGCATCAAAGGCAATGGGCGCGTTCAGTTGAAACACCGCAGCCATCGGCTGCTTCAGGCCTTTGATCCGGCCATGGGGAATCGCGACCCCATGCCCTAAACCAGTGGAGCCCAAGCGCTCTCGGGCGAACAAACTGTCAGTCACTAATGAACGATTCAAGTCGTGGCGGGCTTCGAACAGCAAGCCGACTTCTTCAAATGCACGCTTTTTGCTGGAGGCATCGAGGCCCACCGCGACCTGTTCAAGCGGCAATATTGCAGACAAACGATTCATGAAATTCCTCTGATGCAACGCAACGACCGCACAGTGTGCCGCATTGCGCCCGACCGATCAAGAAAAAGCCACCTAAACTTAGGTGGCTTGTTGCAGTGCGCCATTTTTACCACTTTTTTGCCGGATTGCCCAAAAAGTGGCGCGAAGACTACATCATTCGCTTGGCGGGCTGGTGGTTGTGGTCCTGCGCTTTGTCCTTATGGCGCAGCACTTGGCGATCCATTTTGTCGGCTAAATCGTCTAAAGCAGCATACAAATCAGCATGGGCACTTTCTGCGAATAAGTCTTTCCCCTTGACGTGAATATTGCACTCTGCACGCTGGCGCAGGTCTTTCTCCTTCAGGTTGTCAATCGTCAACAGCACTCTGACATCAACAACTTGGTCGAAGTGGCGCGTAATCCGGTCGAGTTTGGTGGTGACATAAGCCCGCAAAGCAGGGGTCACATCAAGATGGTGTCCGCTGATTGTCAAGTTCATAATTAAGCCTCCTCAGCTCAGGGTGACGAAACAATGGGCGGGGTGAGCGGTCCCGCCCAAAGCGAGTTTGACCGACTCAGCCCCACTATGCACGCACCCCCTGTCTTTGGCAATCTTGCAGCGCAGCAATCAGCCGGGTGTAACTCTTTTCAATTACTTTTAGGCAACTCTCGTGGGCCAGTACCCTCGGGCAATCGGATGCGCCGGACCAGCCATACCGACGCAAAACTAGCCAATGTCCCCAGCAACGCCGTGATCCAGTAGCCTGTGACCAGACCATCAGGCGATCGACCGATGATCAGTCCACCCACCAGCGCAGCCAGCCCCATCGAAAACGACTGCAGGGCCCCAGAAATGGCCATGAAAGTCCCCCGGCGTCTGGGATTGGCAGCGGCGGATATGATCGCCATGCTGGGGATCATGCGACCAGTCACGATCACAAAAAATAACACGTAAACCAGCGTCAACACCCAGAATGGCGCCGGCGGCATAAGGGTGAGCGTAAATAAAGGCAGGCCTACCAGCACTGCGAGGCGCTCGAAAACCAAGCGTTTACCCAGCCGATCCGATGTCACACCGATCCAGCGTGCGCTGATCAGGGTCGCAGCGCCCCCAGCAAGGTAGAGCAACGGGATCTGGCGGTTCGAGACCCCTAAATTGGTTTCAAGATAGATCGTGATGTAGGGAATCACCATGAAGCTCGTGAGGATGCTGACCATCGTGAAGGCGAACGACCACTGGTGGTTGCGCTCGCTCACGGTCGCTACGATCTCGCCCCAAACTGAATGTCGGTCAGGGTGGTCAAGATGACCTCTCAATTGGGGGACCGCAAAGTACGCCATCACGCCAAACAACGCGGACAAACCGACCACCAACCAGAATGGTGCGTGCCACGAAAAGGCGGCCGCCAGATACAGCCCCAACGGCACACCCGCAACCGTCGACACAGAAAATGAAGACATCACGACACCCATTGCACGACCGCGGCGTTCGAACGGGACGACGTCGGCCAAGATGGTTTGAATCAGTGCCGACAATACCCCGCCAAACACGCCCGCACCGACGCGGGCGGCAAAGAACTGGCCATAAGACCCCGCCAACGCGCAACCCATGGTCGATAGCGCGAACAAGGTGTACAACACCAGTAGCAAGCGTTTACGGTCGAAGCGGTCCAAGTAAGCCGACGCGGCCAAGCCTGACGCGCCGGCAGAAAATGTGTAGGCAGAGACCAATGCACCAAACTGCGCATCGCTGATCGCAAATAAACGGGTGAATTGCGGCCCCAACGGCATCATCACCATGAAATCAAGGATATAGGTGAACTGAATCCCCGCCAGCGTGAGCAGCAACCAGCGCTCTCGCTGGGGTGGCAAGGAGGTATGGGACATAGGCGACTGTTGGCTATCCGCCATCAGAAAATTAGCAGTGGGTCGAGGTGCCAATGTACTGCATCCCGCTCACACCGCTTTGACACGTTCGCCACAACCGCCGCTTGTCTGCTTGGATGGCCCGCGAGTCGGTGCGATAATATTGCCACCTTTAATAACGGAGATTCTCCTTGGAAGCCAGTCCCAGTTGCTTGCTTTCAGTCCAAATTCACCTGGCAGGCGCCAAGCGCTAATTCGCCAGTGCATGTTCGGGCTGAAAGCGCACATTACCCCTTTCAGCCTGTCTGACGAGTCTCGTCAGCGGCCACCGACACCCCCACCGGAAGTGCCCCATGCTCAACGTGTTCACTTTGGCCAACGGCCGTTTGTTTCAAGAAGAGATCGAATCGCTTGATGACTTGAAGCGGTTCAAACCCATTTGGGTTGACTTGGACGAGCCGACGTCAGAAGAAAAGATGTGGGTCAAACAGACCTACAACCTCAGCATCCCCGATGATGCGATGGCCGATGACATCGAGGAATCTGCGCGCTTCTACGAAGAAGACAACGGCGAGATGCACATCCGCAGTGACTTTTTGATTTATGACGATGAAAACCCCCGTTCGGTCCGGGTCGCGTTCATCTTGAACCAACAAGCCACCAACGCCGGTAGCGGGATCTTGTTCTCAATACACGACCAAGACGTGCCGGTCTTCCGGTTGTTGCGCATGCGTGCCCGGCGCCTACCCGGCTTGATCACGGATGCAAAAGATGTGTTGTTGGCGCTGTTCGATGCCGATGCCGAATACTCCGCGGACACCCTTGAAGAGATCTACGACCAACTCGACACGGTCAGCCGCAGCGTGCTGTCGGGCGATGTGACAGACGAAACTGCAGGCAAGGTTCTCTCAGCCATCGCGCGTGACGAGGACATGTCTGGGCGCATTCGCCGCAACGTAATGGATACCCGGCGCGCAGTCAGCTTCATGATGCGGGCCCGAATGCTGAACGCCGATCAATTCGAGGATGCCCGCCAAATTTTGCGCGACTTGGATTCTTTGGACTCCCACACGGCGTTCTTGTTTGACAAGATCAACTTCTTGATGGACGCCACCGTTGGTTTCATCAACATCAACCAAAACAAGATCATCAAGATCTTCTCAGTGGCCAGCGTCGCGCTGTTACCACCCACACTGATTGCGAGCTTGTACGGTATGAACTTCCGTTTCATGCCCGAAACGGAATGGGCCTACGGTTATCCGATGGCACTGGCGATGATGGCCTGCTCGGCCATCATTCCTATGCTGTACTTCCGCAAGCGCGGCTGGCTGGGCTAGGGCGGGCGGGCCCGACCAGCCACCGCGGCATGCGGTATCTCAGCCGCGCAGTTCGCGGCGCAAGACCTTGCCGACCGGCGTTTTGGGCAATTCGGTTCGGAACTCGATGGTTTTGGGCAGCTTGTACGCGGTGAGGTTCTCGCGGCAGTGCTCGCGAATGGCCTGCTCGGTGAGGCTTTCGGCCTTTTTGACTACCACCAGTTTCACCGCTTCGCCCGTTTTGTCATCAGGCTCGCCAACACAGGCACACTCCATCACATCGGCCATTTGTGACACCACGTCCTCCACCTCATTGGGGTAGACGTTAAAGCCGGACACCAAGATCATGTCCTTTTTACGGTCAACGATTTTGAACTCACCGAACTCATCCTGCACGCCAATGTCGCCGGTTTTGAAGTACCCATCCGCCGTCATGACCTTGGCGGTCTCGTCGGGTCGCTGCCAGTAACCCGCCATCACCTGGGGCCCCTTGATAGCGATTTCACCCGGCTGACCAACAGGTACCTCGTTCCCATCGTCGTCCAAACATTTCATGTAGGTCCCTGGGATGGGTACGCCGATAGTGCCCGTGAAGTTACGACTGATCGTGGGATTACAGCAGGCAGATGGGGACGTCTCTGACAGGCCATACCCCTCGCAAATGGGGCAGCCCGTTTTTTCGAGCCACAGCTTGGCAACACCGCTTTGAACGGCGGTGCCGCCACCCAAGGACACCCGCAGATGCGACCAGTCCACGGTGTTGAAATCAGGGTGATTCGCCAAACCATTGAACAACGTGCTCACGGCTGGAAACAGGTGGAAGCGATGCTTGGATAACTCTTTGAGTACAGCGGGCAAATCGCGTGGGTTGGGAATCAGCACGGTTTTGCCGCCCATGTGCATGGTCAGCATCATGTTTACGGTAAACGCGAAGATGTGATACAGCGGCAACGCGCAAATGGCACACAACTGTTCGTCGGCAGGTAGGCCGCGCATGGCGGGCGCGTTCCATTGCTCGGATTGGATAACGTTGGCAACCAGGTTACGGTGCAGCAGAACCGCCCCCTTAGAAACCCCGGTGGTGCCGCCCGTGTACTGCAAGACGGCGACGTCTTCGCCCGAGACATCGGTGGTTTGCAGGCGACCCCGTTTACCCCTCGCAACCGCGTCATTGAAGCGCACCGCGCCGGGCAAGTCGAACCCCGGCACCATTTTCTTGACGTTTCGCACCACGTAATTCACGAGTGCACCTTTGAGTGTGCCGAGCATGTCCCCCATTGAGGTCAGGACCACATGCTTGATCCCCGTATTGGCAATACAGGCCTCCAAAGTGGCGGCGAAGTTCTCGATGATGACAATCGCTTTGGCACCAGAGTCCTTGAGTTGGAATTCGAGTTCGCGGGCGGTGTAAAGGGGGTTAACGTTAACAACCACCATGCCTGCACGCATCAATGCAGCGACTGCCACAGGGTATTGAGGCGTATTGGGCATCATCAACGCCACGCGGTCACCCTTCACCAACCCCAAACCCTGAAAGTAAGTCGCCAAGGCAATCGATGCGTGGTCGATGGTTTGATAGCTGATTGCCTTACCCAAAAAACTCACGCAGGTGCGATCACTGTATTTTTGGAAATTGCTGTCAAGCAAATCGACCAATGAATGGTAGGCACTGGTATCAACATCGGCGGGGACGCCTTCAGGGTATTTTGACAACCACGGCCGGGCGCTGGTATCTGACAGCATTTGCTTCTCCAAGATTTTTAGTTTTAAAAACGCGGGGTCAGGCGTCAGACTTGCTGAGAAGCTGACGCAAAACTGACGTTACTATACCGAACGCCAAAGCCTTTTGCACCGCAGGGAAACCCTCGGTCTTTGGTCGCGATCGCTCAACGTCACAGCATAAAAAAAGGCGCCTAAGGCGCCTTTTTCGTGAGACCGATAACGCGGTCACTCCATGGCTTTGGTCATGTCCTCGATAACCTTCTTGGCATCGCCGAACACCATCATGGTTTTGTCCATGTAGAACAGTTCGTTATCCAAGCCTGCATAACCTGCGGCCATCGAACGCTTGTTCACAATAACCGTTTTGGCTTTGTAGGCTTCCAAAATGGGCATGCCATAAATGGGACTCCCCTTGGTGTGCGCGGCCGGGTTCACCACATCGTTTGCACCCAAAATGATGGCCACGTCCGCTTGACCGAACTCGCTGTTGATGTCTTCCATCTCGAACACTTGGTCGTAGGGCACTTCGGCCTCGGCCAACAGAACGTTCATGTGACCCGGCATGCGGCCAGCGACCGGATGGATCGCGTATTTGACAGTCACGCCCATTTCGGTCAACTTGTGCGCCAACTCTTTCACTGCGTGCTGCGCGCGGGCAACCGCCAGACCATAGCCGGGCACGATCACCACGGTTTCCGCGTTACCCAAGATGAAGGCGGCATCATCTGCGCTGCCGCTCTTCACATTGCGCTGGACCGCACTGCCCGCCGCAGCGTCACTCGCCTCGCCGCCAAACCCACCCAGAATCACGCTGAAGAAAGACCGGTTCATGGCCTTGCACATGATGTAGCTGAGAATCGCACCGGAGCTACCCACCAAGCTGCCGGCAATGATCAACATGCTGTTGTTTAGGGAGAAGCCGATCCCCGCCGCTGCCCAGCCCGAATAACTGTTGAGCATGGAAACAACCACGGGCATGTCAGCGCCGCCAATCGGGATGATCAGCAAGACGCCCAAGATGAAGCCGAGCAAGGTGACGAATGCGAAGTCAGCGCCACTCTCTGTCGCCCAAAAGCCCACGCAGAAGAACAAGGCCAACAAGCCCAAGGCCGCATTCAATTGGTGTTGCCCCTTGAACGTCACCGGCGAACCTTGGAACAAGCGGAACTTGTATTTGCCAGATAACTTGCCAAACGCAATGACCGAACCTGAGAAGGTGACCGCGCCGATGAATGACCCCAAGGCCAGCTCAATGCGGTTGCCACCCGGAATCGGCAACCCGGGACCCGCGATACCAAACGCGGATGGTTCGAGCGCGGCGGCTGCAGCGATACATACAGCGGCCAGACCGATCATGCTGTGCATGAATGCAACCAGCTCAGGCATTTTGGTCATCTCAACGCGTTGCGCCATGATGCCGCCTGCGGCGCCACCGATAACCAGCGCCACGAGCACGTAGCTCAGACCGACCAGCGAACCACCCGACACCTCATAGATCAGAGCTGCGGTAGTGAACACCGCGATGGTCATACCGACCATACCGAAGATGTTGCCTCGGATCGAAGTGGTGGGATGGGACAGGCCCTTTAGCGCCTGAATAAAGCAAACACTCGCTACCAAATACAGGAGCGTGACAACGTTCATGCTCATGCTTTTTCTCCTGATTTAGCGGGGCGCTCTTTCTTTTTAAACATCTCCAGCATGCGGCGCGTCACCATGAACCCGCCAAAAACGTTGACGGCCGCCAGGGCAACAGCCACGACACCGAGCGTCTTACCCAAACCAGTCTCGGTTTGTGCGGCAGCCAGCATGGCGCCGACGATCACGATGGCAGAAATCGCATTCGTCACCGCCATCAAAGGCGTGTGCAAAGCGGGCGTAACAGTCCACACCACGTGGTAACCCACGTAGATGGCCAACACAAAAATAATGAGGTTGGTGATGGTTGGGTCAATGAGTGCCATAGGGTCCTACTGATCTCTGTTGGTTGGTATGGGTAACTTCAGGCACGCAGCACTTGGCCGTCACGTGTCATGAGGCAGGCGGCCACGATGTCATCGTCCATGTCGATGTGGAAGCCTTTGTCCTTGTCGACAACGAGCTTCAAGAAGTCCAGCACGTTGCGCGCATACAGCGCCGATGCGTCTGCACCGACCATCGCCGCCAAGTTGGTGTGGCCAACGATGCGAACGCCGTTGTCAGTGGTGATTACCTGGTCGGCTTGCGTCAACGGGCAATTACCGCCGGGCGCACCGTGCGGTCCAGCCGCACCACGACCAGCAGCAATATCAACGATCACTGCGCCGGGCTTCATGCTGGCGACCATTTCGGCTGAAATCAACTCTGGCGCTGGTCGACCTGGGATCAGCGCGGTGCTGATAACCACATCCGCCAGAGCGATGCGCTTGGCGACCTCCGCACGCTGGCGTGCCAGCCAGCTGGGTGGCATCGGCTTGGCGTAACCACCCACGCCTTCAGCGGCTTCGCGCTCTTCGTCGGTTTCAAAGGGGACGTCGATGAACTTGCCACCCAAAGATTCGATCTGCTCTTTAACGCTGGGGCGTACATCGCTGGCCTCAATCACGGCCCCCAGGCGCTTGGCGGTTGCAATGGCTTGCAGGCCCGCAACGCCGACGCCCAAAATCACGACTCGCGCAGCCTTGACCGTGCCGGCTGCTGTCATCAGCATCGGGAAAAACCGCTGGTACTCGTTTGCCGCCAGCATCACGGCCTTGTAACCCGCAATGTTGGCCTGTGATGACAACACGTCCATGCTTTGGGCACGTGTGGTGCGTGGCGCAGCTTCCAGCGCGAAACTGGTGAGACCGGCTTGCGCCAAGCGCGCCAGACCCTCTGCATCAAAGGGATTCAACATACCAATAACCGTTGCACCTTTGCTCATCAGCGCGACCTGCGTGGTATCGGGTGCACGCACCACCAAGACCAACTCGCAGCCGAGCGCACCCGCGGCGTCAACGATGCTCGCACCGACGGCCTCATATGCACTGTCAGGGCAGCTGGCCGCCACGCCTGCGCCAGTTTGAACGCAGACCGTGTGGCCTTGAGCGATCAGTTTCTTGATCGTTTCGGGTGTTGCCGCAACCCGGGTCTCGCCGGCTTGTGTTTCGGCAGCGACGCCAATTTTCATGGTGAATTCTCCATTGGATACAGGGAGGGGGCTTGATGCACACCTCGGCTCAATTGACGGGTGCAACCCCAAACATAAGCGAGCACTGATTTTACAAACTTGGCGGCACGCTTACTGGTTAACGTGCCCGTATTGTAAAGAATTTGTCTACTAAAAGGCGTGATAATCGGGACATGTCACGTCAACGTTGGAAACCCAGTGCGACCGTTGCGGCCATCATGGCCCGGGACGATGGGCGCTATCTGCTCGTCGAAGAGCACACCCCCGAGGGCGTTCGATTGAACAACCCAGCCGGACATTTGGACCCCGGCGAGAGCCCCGAGGCGGGCTGCGCGCGTGAAGCGCTCGAGGAAACCGCTCATCAATTCACTCCCACTGCTTTGGTGGGCATCTACTTGGCGCGATTCCAGCGCCCTCGCGCCGGCAGCAAGGATGAAGACGTCACTTACCTGCGCTTCGCCTACACCGGCGACGTTGGGGCACTTGACCCCAAAAGAAAACTTGATCGAGGCATCATTCGGGCTGTTTGGATGACCCCCGACGAAATCGAGGCCACGCAAGCCCTGCACCGCAGCCCACTGGTTTGGCAAAGCATTCAAGATCACATGGCAGGTAAGCGTTACGACCTGGGTTTGGTGACCACGCATCCCTCTGTTTGGACGCCGTCCGCCACATGACCCTCGACACCATCGCTTTGCTCGCCGTCGCCGCGTTCAGTGCGGGCGTGCTCAACGCCATCGCGGGCGGCGGCAGCTTCCTCACCTTTCCGGCGCTTGTGTTCGCTGGGGTGCCCCCGATTTCCGCCAATGCCACCAGCGCGCTGGCAGTCAGTCCGGGTTATGCCGGCAGTATCTTCGGCTTCAAGCAAGAGCTCACTGCCTTGCCACGGCGCCTGCTGTTGCAGGAATTTGCCGTTGCGTCAGCTGGTGGTCTCATCGGCGCCCTCTTGCTATTGGTCACACCGGCACGGGTGTTTTCGGGTCTGATACCGTGGCTCTTGATGTTCGCAACTGTCTTGTTCGCCATTGGGCCGCGTTTGGCTGCCCGGAATGCGGCGCGGGGTAAACCCACGGTTGAAGCCACGCATCTCAGGGGTGCGCGGCTGTTCGGCTTGTTGGGCGTGTGTATTTACGGTGGCTATTTCAACGGCGGTTTGGGCATTTTGCTCATGGCGCTGTACGGTTTAGTCGGTGAAACGCGGTTACACACCGTGAACGCCTTGAAAAACGTCAACTCTTTGGTACTGTCGCTGTTGTCGGTAGCGGCCTTCGTTTGGGCTGGTGCGGTGGCATGGCCAGAAGGCCTGCTCATGATGGTTTGCGCGACCATTGGCGGTTTCAGTGGTGCCAAGCTGGCAAAGCGCATGCCTATCCAGTGGGTTCGAACCGTGGTCATCGCAACCGGTGTGGTGATGACCCTCGTCTTCTTCTTTCGCAATTAAACAGGCATGGCGCTCTCTCGGGTTGTGGTTGGACTTTCTGGTGGTGTGGACTCCGCGGTCACGGCCCATCTGCTGAAAAAGCAGGGGCACGAGGTCGTCGGTATCTTCATGAAGAACTGGGAAGACGACGATGACTCCGAGTACTGTTCAAGCAACATTGACTTCGTGGATGCAGCGGCCGTCGCTGATGTCGTCGGCATTGAAATCGAGCACGTCAACTTCGCATCGGAATACAAAGACCGCGTTTTCGCTGCGTTTGTCAGCGAGTATCAAGCGGGTCGGACCCCCAACCCCGACATCCTCTGCAACGCAGAGATCAAGTTCAAATCCTTCCTTGACCACGCCATGCGCCTAGGTGCAGAGCACATCGCGACCGGGCACTACGCGCGAGTTCGCGAACGCAGTGGTCGATTTGAACTGCTCAAGGGCCTGGATAACAGCAAAGACCAGAGCTATTTTTTACACCGCCTCAACCAAGCACAGTTGTCTAAAACGATGTTTCCAGTTGGCGAGCTGCACAAGACACAGGTGCGGCAAATTGCACAGGACATTGGTCTGCCAAATGCCAAGAAAAAAGACTCCACAGGCATTTGCTTCATCGGCGAACGCCCGTTCCGCGAGTTTTTGAATCGCTACATTTCCCAAACACCCGGCCCAATCAAAGACGACACCGGCCGAACCATTGGGCAGCATGTGGGCTTGAGCTTTTACACGCTGGGTCAGCGCCAAGGTTTGGGTATTGGGGGACTCAAAACAAAAGGGCAAGCGCGCGGTACCAGTGACCATGCGCCCTGGTTTGTTGCGCGCAAAGACATGGCAACCAACACCCTGTGGGCCGTACAAGGCCATGATCACCCCTGGTTGCTCAGCCACCAGTTACGCGCACTCGATGTGAGTTGGGTTGCGGGTGAGCCGCCAGTCGACGTCGACCAACGGGCCATCGCCGCTAAAACCCGTTATCGCCAAAGTGATGCGCCCTGCAAACTTGAAGTGGGCAGCCCAGTCGACATACAACTGACCTTCCCCGAAGCGCAATGGGCGGTAACACCCGGACAAAGCGCCGTCTTATACGACGGCGAAATTTGCTTGGGTGGCGGTGTCATTGATTAACTCACCCATTTAAAAAAGAGACCTCATGTCCAACCAACAAACCGTTGTCCTGCTGGACGGCGGCATGGGCCAAGAGCTGATCAAGCGCTCGGCCAATGCACCCACACCCCTTTGGTCAGCCACCGTGATGCGCGACGAGCCCGATCTCGTCACCACCGTGCATGCGGACTACATCCAAGCCGACGCCCGAGTCATCACCCTAAACAACTACAGCGCCACCCCCGTGCGCTTGGCCAAGCACGGCCTCAGCACCGCTTTCAGCGAGTTGCACCAAGCCGCCATCACGGCGGCCCAGCGCGCCATTGCACAAACCAACCCCATGCACCCAGTTGCCGTCGCAGGCTGTTTGCCGCCACTGGTTAGCAGCTACCACGCCGAGGATGTCCCTTCTGAAGCCGCCTGTCTGGCTGATTACCGCGCCTTGGTCGCGGCGCAAAAAGACGGCGTCAATTTGTTTTTATGCGAGACCCTCACCACGGTGAGAGAAGTGCAAACGGCCGCCACCGCCGGCAAAGAAAGTGGCCACCCAGTCTGGGTCGGGATGACGGTGGATGACCAAGACGGCACGCGACTGCGCTCGGGTGAGTCGTTGGCCGACGGCGTGGCAGCGGCAAAGGCCTGTGGCGCGGCAGCGGTATTGATTAATTGCTCATGGCCCGAAGCGATTACGCAGGGGCTACCCATCTTGGCAGCAAGCGGATTGCCTTTCGGAGGCTATGCCAACGGCTTCACCAACGCGGCATCACTCGCTGCAGGCAGCACCGTCGCCGGGCTCGCCGTGCGCCGCGATCTCAACCCCGAAGCCTACGCTGAACACGCCATGGGCTGGGTGGCCATGGGTGCCCGCATTGTCGGTGGCTGTTGCGAGGTGGGTCCCGCGCACATTCAGCACTTGGGTGAGTGCCTCAAAGCAGCAGGTTATACGCTCAGCGCGGCACCTTGAGGGGTTCGCCCGGCGCGTTTTAACGACGTCAGAAAGACAGGCTCAGAACGGGATGTCGTCATCCATGTCATCAAAGCCCGTCGCTGCGGGAGCTTGCGGCGGCGCTTGACGGGGCGCTGGCGCGGCGGCCGGTGCGGCAGCGCGCGATGCACCGCCGCCGTAGGATTGTCCACCGCCCTCGCTGGGGCCGCCCATGCCTTCACGGCTGCCCAGTAACTGCAACTCGGTCGCGATGATGTCGACGGTGTTTTTCTCGACGCCCGACTGGTCGGTGTACTTGCCGTACTTCAGACGACCTTCCACGTAGATGGGACGACCTTTTTTGACGTATTCACCAGCGATTTCTGCCAGACGCTCGTAAAACGTGACGCGGTGCCATTGGGTGTCCTCAATCATTTCACCCGAGTTGCGATCCTTGCGACGGCTGGTGGTCGCGATGCTCACGTTGGCGACCGCTTGCCCTGAGGGCATGTAGCGCACTTCGGGGTCGCGCCCGCAGTTACCGATGAGGATGACTTTATTGACTGATGCCATGACACAAAATCCTATTGACGATTAACGCCAAGCCGACGGGACTTGGCAACATTGCAAATTTCCCACAAATCGGGGGGTTGATGGTGACATTGTGCCCCAATCGACGTGCGTGAGCCCAAAAGTCCATGCCAAAATGGGGCTCCCCGCATGCAACAAGAAGAACCAAACTTCCTCAAAAACCTACAAGACGAGTTGTCGGACGGCAAAGCGTGGTTGGGTCGCGCCATCGTCATGGGATACGCGGCAATGGCGGGTTTGGCGGTGGTGATTTTTACCATCATGAGCGAGCAGGCCTACCACTGGTTCAGCCAGCTCTACAGCGCACAACCGTTAGCGGTACTCATCTGGACGCCAGCGCTCACCGCAGCTATCGTTTGGCTCACGCGGCGCTACGCGCCCGGGGCTGCAGGATCAGGCATCCCACAGGTGATGGCCACCCTCGACCCCGCCCTGCCAGCGTCGGAACGCAGTCACTTCGTATCGCTCAAACTCACCTTCGCCAAAATGGTGTTGGGTGCCGCGGGCATGTTAGCGGGCTTGTCCATGGGGCGCGAAGGTCCCTCTGTGCAAGTCGCCGCCGGTGTCATGCATGATGCACGGCGTTGGCTGCGCCCAGGGTCTGCTATGAATGAGCACGCGCTGTTGGTTGCCGGTGGTGCAGCCGGCATCGCGGCGGCTTTCAATGCACCGCTGGCCGGGGTTGTATTCGCAATCGAGGAGTTATCGCGCAAGCTGGAGTCCCGCAACAGTGGCTTGATCATCGCCGCCATCGTGTTAGCCGGTTTGATGGGGGTGTCCGCTTTTGGTAACTATGCCTATTTTGGCTCCATGGTGGTGCCTACTCTCGATTGGAACGCCGTCCTCCCGGCATTGTTGGTCATCGTTTGTTGCGGTGCATTTGGTGGCCTGTTTTCGCGCTTACTCGCCGCGTCACTGACTGGCTCGCCTGATCGCTTCAGCGATTACCGCGCCCGCAACCCCATCCGTTTCGCCGCCGCGGGCGGCTTGGTCGTGGCCATTATCGGCTTGGTAACCCACGGCGCAACGTTCGGTGCCGGAGGCGAGGAGGTGCGTGCCATGCTGTCTGGCGAGGCCGACATATCCCAGCTCTACTTTTTACTCAAACTCATTGCCACTTGGATCTCCACCTGGTGCGGGGTTCCCGGCGGTATCTTTGCCCCCTCGCTGTCGATCGGCGCGGGTATCGGCCATGACGTCGCCCAACTGACCCTCAGCGCCGACGATCAACTGATCTTGCCAGCCCTCATTGCCATGGGCATGGCCGGCTTCCTGGCTGCAGTGACGCAAGCGCCTTTGACATCATTCATCATCGTCATGGAAATGTTGGATGGTCGTCCGATGGTGTTGTCGTTAATGGCCTCAGCCATGATTGCCAGCCTGATCTCGCGCTTGATCAGCCGCCCGCTTTACACCACGCTTTCCGAACACATGATTTCAAGGGTGACCGGGCAACCCGTCACACCCGCCAAGCACGACTGATGCCGCTTTAGTAGATGGCCTGTTGCGGCTTCAAACCGCGAATTAACAGCGCCCACACCAAGAGCCAGCCGGCGCAGGTGGCAAAAACAACGGGCGCGCTGGTGTTCTGCAACAACCAGCCCCCGGCCGCACCACCCACAAAGAAGCCCAGACTCTGCGCGGTATTAAAGACGCCTAACGCAGCACCTCGGTGCTCGGGTACGACAAATTTCGAGACCAAACTGGGCTGGCTCGCCTCCATGGCGTTGAAGCCGATGAAAAACAAAAACAACAAAAACCCAATGATCCCGAGCCCCGATAGATACCCCCATGTGGCCGTCGCACCGGTGTGTAAATAGGCATAAAAACCCACCTGCGATAACAGCAAGCACACAACCGCCGTGAGCAAGGCGCCGCGCAAATAGCCCCGTCGCTCCAACCGGAACAACACACCGCCCAACACCACCAGTGACCCCACCACCGCGGGCAAATAAACCTGCCAATGCGCGACCTTGATCAACCCGGCACGTACCAACAAATCAGGAATGACCATCCACATCGCCAACTGGATCGCGTGCAAACTGAACACACCAAAATTCAAGCGCAGCAACTGGGGGTTTTGCAGAACGGCGCGCAAGCCATTCAAGGGGTCAACACGCTGCTTCAATGGTGGCGCGCGAGGCACCCACCACAGCACCGCAACCACCCCCAGGCCCGCCAGTCCCGCAGTCAAGGCAAACAGGCCCGGCAAGCCAATCACGGCATTGAGGCCCGGCGCGATGACCAAGGACAGCACAAACATCACAGAGATACTCACTCCCACCAGGGCAATCCCCTTGGTCCGAACGGTATTGCGGGTGAGGTCGGCTAACAACGCGGTGACCGCGGCCGAAATGGCACCGCTGCCTTGCAGCGCACGGGCCATGAGCAAGCTTTCAAGGTCCGTGGCAACGGCCGCCCACAGACTGCCCAGCGCGAACAACAGCAGACCAAATACGATGACTGGTTTGCGACCCCATCGATCGGCTGCCAGCCCAAACGGGATTTGCAAGCAAGCCTGCGCCAAGCCGTAAATGCCAAAGGCCAAGCCCACTTGTGCCGCATCAGCACCACCGGGGTAACGTGAAGCCTCCAACGCAAACACCGGCAGCACCAAAAACAGCCCCAATACCCGCAGCGCAAATAGGCTGGCCAAAGACGCGCTGGCACGTCGCTCGAGCGGCGTCATCGTATGGGCATCAGCGGGAGCGTTGGTCACAAAAGACATGGTCTGAGCCTAAAGGGCGGGAGAACGGCCGCAAAAGGCAACCGTAGCCCGCCATTATGGCAATTGTCTCCAGAGCGGTTTATCATGTTGGGTTGCCCTTTTCGCGAATTTTGGCTTGTGAATCACCTTTCTCCCTCTGCTGCTGCACTTGAAGCGATGTTGGATGCCGATACGGCAAACACCGCGCAACAACCGGCCCGCGCCATCGCCGTCCGCGGTGCACGCACCCACAACTTAAAAAACATTGACGTCGACCTGCCGCGTGACCAACTGGTCGTAATCACGGGCATCAGCGGGTCGGGTAAGTCAAGTTTGGCCTTTGACACGCTTTACGCGGAAGGCCAGCGTCGCTATGTCGAAAGTTTGTCGACCTATGCGCGCCAGTTTTTGCACATGATGGATAAGCCCGATGTCGACCTCATCGAGGGCTTGTCCCCGGCGATCGCCATCGAACAAAAGGCCACCAGCCACAACCCCCGCTCGACCGTGGGTACCGTGACCGAAATTCACGATTACCTGCGACTGCTGTACGCCCGCGCAGGCACACCACACTGCCCCGACCACGACCTACCTTTGCAGGCGCAGAGTGTGAGCCAAATGGTCGACGCGGTGTTGGCGCTGCCTGAGGACACCAAGATCATGATCTTGGCGCCCGTCGCGCGCGAGAAGAAGGGCGAATTTGTCGACCTGTTCGCGCAAATGCAAGCCAAAGGCTATGTTCGTTTTCGGGTTGATGGCGTGGTCGTTGACGCCGACGCCCTGCCGGAGCTGAAGAAAAACGAAAAACACGATATCGACGTGGTCGTCGACCGCCTCAAAGTGCGCGCAGACCTCAAACAGCGCTTGGCTGAAAGCTTTGAAGCGGCACTGCGCTTGGCCGACCAACGCGCCATCGCCATGGAAATGGACACCGGCGAACCGCATTTGTTCAGTGCCCTCTATGCCTGCCCCGCCTGCACCTACTCACTGAGTGAATTAGAGCCCCGCTTGTTCTCGTTCAACTCACCTTTAGGGGCGTGCCCCAGTTGTGATGGCTTGGGTCATACCGATGTGTTCGACCGGAACCGGGTGGTCGCATTTCCCAGCCTCAGCTTGGCCAGTGGCGCCATCAAAGGATGGGACCGCCGCAACGAGCACTACTTCAGCATTTTGGAGTCACTGGCCGCTCACTACGGCTTCGATATCGACACCCCGTTTGAGGAGTTGCCAGCCACGACACAAGCGGTCATTTTGGACGGTTCAGGCGACGAGGCGATTAAGTTCAGTTACTTCATGGGCTCCGGGGAGTCGGGCGGACGCAAGGTCACAAAGAAGCATCCCTTCGAGGGCGTTATCCCCAACTTTGAGCGTCGGCTGCGCGAGACCGAGTCCAGCGCCGTGCGCGAGGAGCTCAACCGCTACCGCTCGACACAAGCTTGCCCCGACTGCAAAGGCACCCGACTTCGGCGCGAAGCCCGTCATGTTTTCATGGGTGAAGGCGAGCAGCGCCGCGCTATTTTTGACATCAGCCATGTCACCTTGGGTGAGGCACAGCGTTATTTTCAAGACCTGATTTTGCGAGGCGCCAAAGCGGACATTGCTGACAAGGTCGTCCGCGAAATCGGCTCTCGGTTGAAGTTTCTGAATGACGTCGGCTTGAACTACCTGAGCCTCGAACGCAGCGCCGACACGCTCTCTGGCGGCGAGGCCCAGCGCATTCGCTTGGCCAGTCAAATTGGCTCGGGCCTCACGGGCGTCATGTACGTGCTCGACGAACCGAGCATTGGCCTGCATCAACGGGACAACGACCGGCTCATCGGCACCCTCAAGCATTTGCGCGATCTCGGCAACACGGTTCTGGTGGTCGAGCACGACGAGGACATGATCCGAGACGCTGACTACGTGGTCGACATGGGTCCTGGTGCCGGTGTGCATGGGGGCCGTGTCATGGCCGTCGGAACGCCCACCGCTGTCGCGAATAACCCCGCATCGCTGACGGGGCAGTACCTGACCGGGACTCGAAAAATCGAGGTGCCCACAAACCGCTTGGTGCGGGGCAAACGCGAAAGCATCGCCGTGATCAACGCCACGGGTAACAACCTCAAAAATGTCTCGGTTGAGTTCCCATTGGGCCTGTTGACCTGCGTGACCGGCGTATCGGGTTCAGGCAAATCCACTCTGGTCAACGAGACGCTTTACGCCAGTTTGGCGCGTCACCTTTACCGTGCCAACGAAGAGCCCGCGCCCTGCGACGAGGTGGTTGGCATGTCACTGGTCGACAAAGTTATCAACGTCGATCAGTCACCGATTGGCCGCACACCGCGCTCCAACCCCGCCACCTACACGGGCATGTTTACCCACATCCGAGAGCTCATGACCGAGACCAACACCGCACGCGAGCGCGGGTACGGCCCCGGTCGTTTCTCGTTCAACGTGGCGGGAGGCCGCTGCGAAGCCTGTCAGGGCGATGGGGTGGTCAAGGTCGAAATGCACTTTCTGCCTGACGTGTACGTGCCTTGCGATGTCTGCTTTGGTAAGCGCTATAACCGCGAGACGCTAGAGGTTCAATACAAAGGCAAGAACATCGCCGACATCTTGGGCATGACAGTCGAGCAGGCATTGGCGTTTTTTGACGCGGTGCCCAACATCCACCGCAAGTTACAAACCCTCATGGATGTTGGTCTGAGCTATATCAAACTCGGTCAAAGCGCGACGACGCTGTCGGGCGGCGAAGCCCAGCGGATCAAACTGGCGCTGGAGTTATCGAAGCGCGATACAGGCCGCACCATTTACATTCTCGACGAGCCGACCACCGGTTTGCACTTCGCCGATATCGAGTTGCTGTTGCGCGTCCTCACGCAACTGCGCGACGCTGGAAACACGATTGTGGTGATCGAGCACAACCTCGACGTCATTAAAACGGCTGACTGGCTGATCGATATAGGCCCCGAAGGCGGTGCGGGCGGCGGGCGTGTGGTCGCTCAGGGCACACCCGAAACGGTCGCTGCGATCGAAGAGAGTCACACGGGTCGCTATTTGGGGCGCTTGCTACGCGCCCATTAAAGATCGGCGTTACCAGCGCCAGATCTAGTTCGTCACGCGCGCGGCGTTCAACACGTCGCGTGTCTCCAAAGCCACGCGCTTGGCGGCCTTTGCAAAATCCTCGCCATTGCTGGCGTAGATCACGGCACGGCTGGAGTTGACCACAACCAAACCGTCGTCGGTGGCACCGGCTTGTATGGTGGCGACCGCATCACCACCCTGCGCACCAACGCCCGGTATCAACAACGGCGCCGTCGGGGCCAAGGCGCGAACGCGGCGAATTTCCTCAGGGTAGGTTGCGCCCACCACCAAGCCAATCTGACCCACCGGTCCACCATCTAGCCACGGACCGTCCGCGAGTTGTGCCACGTGCTCGAATAAACGGGGGTGTTGCGGCTCGTCCAACAAGCGTTGGTTTTGCAAGTCATCACCGCCGGGGTTGCTGGTGCGACATAACAAAAATACGCCTTTGTCTTTGTACTTCAAATAGGGTGTAACCGAATCACGACCCATGAAGGGCGAGAGCGTCACCGCATCGGCGCCGTAACGCTCAAACGCCTCGACTGCGTATTGCTCAGCCGTACTGCCGATGTCGCCGCGCTTTGCGTCCAAAATCACGGGCACCTGCGGCGCAACATCGCGAATGTGTCGAACCAAGCGCTCCAATTCTGCTTCCGCACCCATGGCCGCGAAGTACGCGATTTGTGGCTTGAAGCTGCAAACCAGATCGGCTGTGAAATCAACGATTGAGGCACAGAAGTCAAAAACCGCCTCGCGGTTTTTGGGCAAATGGGCGGGTAGTTTTGCCATGTCAGGATCTAAACCGACGCACAGCATCGACTCGTTTTGTACCTGCGCGGCCTTCAATAGATTTAGAAAAGTCATGCCGCTATTGTAGGTTCTGCCGGTCGCTCAGGGTCGATCCAAGCCCGCCACTGCTCCAACCAAACGCCGCTGGCATCCGGTGCAAACACGCCCAACATTTGTACCCGCTCGTGGCTGTGTACGGGCGCCTCTGCCACCAGCCGTGGCACATCTAGCAAGCCCTGCGCATTGGGCGCCACCAGCGCCGCATCTGTGGTTTGCGCGACGGGGCCTAGCCACTCTAATCGCCTCAAAAAACGAACCCGGCAACCCAATGGAAAGGGGCGCGAGGCCAGTTGTGCGCGTGACAACCGAGGTCCAAATCGCTCGGTGTCGGGCGCGCGTTGACGCCAATCGGTTGCGACGGCGTCGTCACCCGGTAAAAACCAGCGACCCCGAACATGTGCCAAGCGTTTTACGGGCGCTTGATCCCACGGTACTGGCAGGGGGTGCTGGAGCTGGCGGTGGCAGAGCTTGTCCAACTTGTGCTGCCAATTTTCAACCCCATCAGGACCAATCGCCTGACCAGCGGGCGTGCTGGGGTGGGCCAAAGCGTAAAACTTCACCGCCAATTCCGCATGAACCAAATGCCCGGTGTCATCGCGCCATAGCGCATCCAACTCGCCCCGTTGCTGGCGGCCATTGACGCCGGGCGACGGCTGCTCGAACACCGGCACCCCACTGGCCAACCACTGCACGGCGGGGCTGTGCTGAATGAAGAATCCAAAAAGCGCCTCTGCCAAGCGGCCCAAACGCAGGGGCTGTGCGACTGACAAATAGTCGGTATCGGGTTGCGCTGGCGAGGCCATGCGGTTCACAGCGGCGAGCAGCGCACCGGGCGCGCGCGCTTGTGCCAACAACCAATCTTGGACAACCGCGTCTTGCTTGGGAGACCACAAACGATGGCCAAACACCCCGGCGTCTGCCTCCAAGTCCCAAGGCCAAAAGCGAGGTGCCGTTACCAACCACCACAAATCACGCCAGGCTTGTGGCGCTTGCGTCCAGGTCGCCGTATCAACTACCAGGCGCACGGGCGTCCACCTCAGCCATGGCCAGGCACAGATCAGCCCAAGTCTTCGGCTTTTCTTGCGAACTGCGCAACAAGGCTGAGAGCGGGTAGGTGACCACCACCGGCGTCGCTGCGGGCAAACCCGAGGGGTGTACTTGACCACGTAACTGCCCCAATGCACGCCCCTGAGTGCGCTGCACTGGCAGTAACGCCTGCGCAACTGGCAAGCCCATGGCCACAATCATTTGTGGCTGCAACCACGCCAATTGGGCGTGTAAGTAAGGCAGACACTGCGCCACATCCGCCGAGGTGGGCGCCATGCCGGGCGCCGCACGGCACTTGGTCAGCGAGGTGAGATAGACATCGGCAGGTGCCAGCGACATGGCTTGGCAAATCGCCTCAAACAAGGTGAGTGCCGAAGGCCCTACCGGCGCGTGGTTGGTTTCGGTTGACGGTAGATGGTCCGCCACGAACACCCATTTGGCCGTGGGTGCGCCCCATCCGGAGACACTGCCACTGCGGCCCTCGCACAAACCGCATGACTGACAACTGGCGACCTGCGTCGCCAACGTTTCCCAGGACAACCCATCGACCGAGACGGGGGCGCGGGTCGAGGTGGGTGGGGCCTCGCGCATGGGCTCCAAGGCGGTTTCGACCGGGCGCAAAGACGGTACCGAAGCGCGTGCAGCCGTCGCTACGGGTGCGTAGACGGTTGGCTCAGACACCGGCGCAGGCGCAGCAGCAGGTGCAGGGGCGGGCGGGGCAGCGACGGCAGCCGAGGACGGGGCGCTGGGCCAGAACCACTGAATCCCCATGGCTTTGAGCATGGCACGGGCACGCCGGTCGAGCTGCAAGGTGTCCTGCAGACGAGGGGTTTTGACGGGCGGCGGGTTGCTCATGGGTTCAATGTTAACTGCATCACCACCGCGTCTTCCCGTTGATTGGTCTTCAGTGGGTAGTAACGCTTGCGCACCGCCACGCGCTTGAAACCCACGTGCTCATAGAGTGCCAGCGCACCGTGGTTGCTCTCTCGCACCTCCAACCACAGCGACGTGGCTTGGCGTCCCGCAGCCCATGTCGCCAGCGCCGACAGCATCAGTTGGGCCCAGCCCTGACGCCGAAACAAGGGAGCGACCGTGATGTTCAGCAAATGCACCTCGTCAACCGCTTGCATGGCAACGAAGTACCCAATGATGAGGTGCCCGTCCGCATTGCGCCAGGGGGAAACATCGGTGGGCGCCGGTTCGCACACGAGCAACTGCGCATGGTTCAGGTGGTGAACCGCATCCAACAGGTTGCCTGCGGTCCAGGGGTGGGCATAGGCCACCTTTTCCAACTCAGCGATCATGGCCACGTCAGCCGCCACCATGGGTGTGAATTGCACCAAACGCGTTGCCGGATCAACCATGGGTGGGATCGACGGTTGACGCACGCTTGGCCGCTTCTCGCTCCGCGGTGGTTTGCGCCACCTTGTCTCGTACATACAGTGGCATGGCGGCTGCGGCTGGCACCGCCGCACCGGCAGCCCACAGCGCGGGGGTGAGGTGTAACAGGGCTGTGGCCGATGGGGTCGCCGATACCCAAACTGGGGCGGCCGGCAAGTCCGCCAACACGTCAGCGTAGACCGCGTGCGCGTTGCCTGCCAAGCCGTCGGTACTGCCCGTCAAGGCCTCGCGTAAAGCCAGCGGCGTCATCAGGCCGGACGCCGCGATCTCGACGGGCAAGGTCACAGGCGTTAAACCCGCGTCAAAGCGGTATCGGGCGACATAAACTTCCCCCATGCGCGCATCCAAACAGGCGGTCCACTGCCGCGCCGTCGCATCGGCTTGTTCCACGCGCGCCGCCTGTGCAGTTGCCAACAAAGAGTTGACGGGCACGACGGGCATACCCCCCGGGCGCGCTGACGCCGCCAGACCCTGCGCCACCGCACACGCGGTACGCAAGCCCGTGAACGCGCCGGGTCCTTGCCCGAAAACCACGGCATCCAGATCGGTGAAGGTAAGGCCCGCATCACGCACCAATTTTTGAATGGCAGGCACCATACCGGCGGAGGCTTTCGCCCCACTCGCGCCGGACGTGGTGGTGATGGCCCAAGCACTCACATTCGCCGTGCCATCGCTGATTGCGAGGGCCAGCGAAAGCACATCGGTACTGGTGTCGATCGCCAATAGGTGACGGTAAGGCGGGGTGAGTTGAGGGCGCAAAGCAGGCATAGCGTGATGATTTTGACAGCGCCTATTGTCGTCGACTTGATTTAGCATTAACACCCGTGTGGCGCGCGGCGGGCGCGTCCGTCGATATCCAGGAACCATTGGTTTATATGTCCCTTTTTCGCAAGTGGTCGGTTGTGTGCTGTTGGCTACTGATTGCCACCCATTTTCCCGCCCACGCGGCACCTGAATCAGAGGAACTGCCAGCCAGCGTGACGGCGCACTTGAACAAGGCCGAGGTGCCGCTTTCAGATGTGAGTGCCGTGGTGGTTGCCGTGGGAGACGCTCAATCACCCCTGTTGCGAACCCATGCCGAGATCGCGCGCAACCCAGCTTCCATCGCTAAACTGCTGACAACGGCGGCCGCGTTAGATCATTTGGGCAGTGACTTCACGTGGTTCACGGACTTTTATTACACCGGTCGCATTGAGCGCAACCAGCTCGTCGGCAACCTGCACATCCGAGGTGGCGGCGACCCCAAGTTCGTCATTGAACGCGTGCAAGAGGCCATGCAAAACCTGCGCACGCGCGGCATCACCACCATCAAAGGCAACCTGGTGCTGGATAACAGCGCCTTCGACCTGCCGCAAGCGAGCGCCGGCGACTTTGATGGCGAGGTCTTAAGGCCCTATAACGTGCAACCCGATGCCTTAATGGTCAACTTCAAGTCCGTCATCTTGAAGTTCAAACCCAATCGAAAAAAGGGTGTGGCAGAAATCGTGGTGGAGCCCCCCATGGCGGGGCTGAAAGTACCGGCCTCGATCCCCTTACGCAAAGGACGATGCGGCGATTGGCGAACGAAAATTCGCGCCACCCTGACACAAGCGACGCAGTATCGGTTCGCGGGCCGCTACCCCAGTGCATGCGGCGAGCAAGAGTGGGGCGTCGCCTACATCGACCCGGCAGCCTATGCGGGCAAGGCCCTTTTAGGTATCTGGCAATCTGTCGGAGGACGTCTCACGGGTCGGGTTACGAAGGGTCACGTGCCAGTGACGGCCAAGCTGTTGTACCGCGCGCCGTCTTTGCCTTTGCGAGACATCATCATGGACGTCAACAAGTTCAGCAACAACATGATGGCGCAACAGGTTTTTTTGACCCTGGCGATGACTCCCAACCAGCCCGCCACTTATGACGCCGCGCGACAAAAAATCGGGCAATGGTGGAATCGAGAAATGGGTAACCGCATCGCTGCGCCGACCATTGATAACGGCTCCGGTTTGTCGCGTGATGGTCGGATTACGGCCGATGCCCTCGTCGCTCTGTTGCAACACGCGGCCGAACACCCGCAGTTCAAAGATTTTTACGACTCATTGGGCATCGCAGGCGTCGACGGCACGGTCAGTCGCATGGGCCGCGACGGCAGCACGCCGCTGGCCATCGGTAATGCACGCCTGAAAACGGGCACCTTGAAGGACGTCAGCGCCATCGCCGGCTACGTCACGGGCGTGAGTGGTCAGACTTATGTCGTGGTCGCCATGATCAACCACGAGAACGCCCCTAAAGCACGGACGGCCTTGTACCAATTGGTGGAGTGGGCAGCGGCGCGCTAGCGCGCTTAAGGCGATCGCGCACTCCATCCCAAGGTAGTCCCAGTGGGGGCGCTTCGACCCAAATATGTGCCACGCCAGCGGCGTCCAGATCACGCAGCGCGGCAAATAAATCATGCGCGCAAGCCTCGGCATTGCTGGGCATTTCCCGGCACCGCAAGCCGGCGGGTAAGCCATTAAGCAGCGCTGCACTGCCATACACAGCACTCATCGCCATACTGTCTGACGAGAGGCTATCAACATGCGCCCGCAGACGGGCTGCATCGGCCACGTGGACCTGTGCCTCCGGCGCGTAATGTGACTCCAAGGAGCCCGAGACCTGTGGTGAATGTTGTTGGACACCCCAAACCGCCAGCCCCGTGACGTCTGTAATTTGGGCTGATGTAATGTGCCCCGGTCGCAGCAGTACGGGGTGCTCACCGCAGACATCCACGATGGTGGACTCTATACCCACCGCGCAATCACCCCCGTCGAGGATTAGCAGTTCGTTATCAGCTAATCGCCCTTCAAATTCACTTCGCACATGAGCAGCGGTCGTCGGACTGACCCGACCAAAGCGATTGGCGCTGGGGGCTGCAACACCGATCACACCGCGGGAAGCCGCCTCGCGCAAGACCGCGACCGCAATGGGGTGTGATGGACAGCGCACACCAATCGTTGATTGCCCGCCCGCGGCGGCGGTGCAGACACCCGATCGGCGCGGGAGGATGAGTGTGAGTGGCCCTGGCCAAAAGGCATCAATCAACGACCACGCCATATCGGGTACGCGATCGCACAGGGTATCCAACAACGCGCGCCACGACTCAACAGTGGGCTGCGGCGCGACATGGACGATTAAAGGGTGATCGGCGGGTCGGCCTTTCGCTGCAAAAATAGCGGCCACAGCGGCGGGGTTGTTCGCATCAGCGGCCAGACCATAAACCGTTTCAGTTGGCAAGCCGAGCAGCGCCCCATCGACGAGGGTCTGTACCGCCTGCGCAATGGCGTGCGGGGTATCTGCGGCTATGCAGCGGACCATATGCAAATCAATGCCAAATGCCCAAGATCGCTTGCGCCTCCTCAGCCACCTGCCGGGCGGCTTCGATGGTACTGGCGGTGATGGTCAGGTGGCCCATCTTCCGCCCCACGCGCGCCTCAAGCTTGCCGTACAGGTGAAGGTGCGTGCCTGGCAGAGCCAGCACATGATCCCAAGCGGGGGTTCGCAACTCACCCGTGTTGAGCCAGATATCGCCTAACAAATTCAACATGACCGCCGCACTGTGCAACCGTGGTTCAGACAAGGGCAAGCCCGTCATGGTGCGCACTTGCAAATCAAATTGGGAGAGGTCGCAGGCCTCAATGCTGTAGTGCCCACTGTTGTGAGGCCTGGGCGCCATTTCGTTAACCACCAGACCCAGCGTGCCATCGCCCTGCTTGACGACGAAGAACTCGACACACAGGACGCCAACGTAACGCAGCGTCTCGGCAATCGCCTCTGCCGCTTGAATCGCGCGGGCACTCAGGTCGGCATCTAAGTTATCTGAGAACACCTCGGTACGGGCCAAAATGCCGCCAACGTGCGTGTTCACTTGCAAGGGTAAATGCACACAGGCCCCGTCGCGGCCACGGGCAACCACCACCGAGCATTCGGCCACCAAATCGAGGCGTTTCTCGACCACACAGGTCACATGATTCAAATCGGCCCATGCGGCCGCTAACGCCTCACGACTGGCGACTTGCACCTGTCCTTTACCGTCATAGCCCATCCGGGCGGTTTTCAAGATCGCCGGAAACAGGCTGGCATCCACGGCTTCCAAATCAACCGCTTCACGCAAGGGCGCGTAGGGAACAGGCCCCACCGCCGCAGCACCCGCGCTTTGAGCGGCACTGGTTTGGAAGTGCGCTTTCTCAACCAGTCGATCTTGTGCAACAGCCACCGCCTCCGCAGCCGGTGAGACGGGGTTACGCTGGCTCAAAACCCGCAGGGATTCAGCCGGGACATTTTCAAACTCTGTGGTCACCGCGTCACATAAACGCGCCATGCTGGCCAAGGCCTGCGCGTCATCGTAATCAGCCAGCAAGTGGTGATGACTCACCAGTCCAGCGGGGCTGGTGGGGTCGGGATCCAGCACGGCGGTGCGATAGCCCATGCGCTGCGCGGCGTGCACAAACATCAACCCCAATTGGCCACCACCCAAAACTCCCAGCGTGACAGGGCGGTCATCGGTTGCGGCAAAGGTGGGCAGCAATACAGCAGGTTTCACATCGGTGTTCATGGTGGCTTCGTCGTCTGATTGAGGCTGTCGTATCAAGCGACAGGCGGTACCTGCATGGCGCGAGCCGCTTCGGTCTGCTTGGCGCGGAAGGCTGCCAGTGCCGCTGCCAAATCGGGGCTGTGGTTGGCCATCATGGCAACCGCAAAGAGCGCTGCGTTCGCTGCACCAGCGGTGCCAATCGCAAAGGTAGCGACTGGAATGCCTTTGGGCATTTGCACAATGCTGTGCAACGAGTCCACGCCATTGAGGTGTTTGGAGGCGACCGGCACACCCAGCACGGGCACCGTCGTTTTCGCTGCCAGCATGCCGGGCAGGTGCGCCGCGCCACCCGCACCCGCGATGATGGCTTGCAGCCCTCGCTCCTTTGCGGCGTCGGCGTAGGCAAACAAATCATCGGGCATGCGATGGGCAGAGACCACCCGGCATTCGAAAGCAACCCCGAACTCGGTCAATATATCGGCGGCCGGCGCCATGGTGTCCCAGTCGCTGCTGGAACCCATCACAATACCAATTTGAATCGCGGACATGCCATCTCCGTTAAAGTTGTAATTTTACGGGGCGTCCCCATCTGATTGATGTGAATAGCCAACGAATCTCCCGAAACCCACCTGCGAGCTCTTGAATGATTGATGTAACCATAGCGAATTTTGAAACCGACGTGATCGAAGCCTCCAAGACGACGCCTGTCTTGGTGGACTTTTGGGCGCCGTGGTGCGGTCCTTGCAAGACCCTTGGCCCCTTGCTCGAGAAAGTTGAGGCCGACTATGGTGGGCGCTTTATTTTGGCAAAGATTGACTCCGACCAAGAGCAACAATTAGCTGGGGCTTTCGGCATTCGCAGCATCCCGACCTGCGTCTTGCTGATGGACGGTCAACCTGTTGATGGGTTCACAGGCGCGATTCCAGAAGGTCAAATCAAGGCGTTTTTAGACAAACACCTGCCCCCAGATGACGGCACCGAGGAGCCTGAGGCTGAGGCCCCTGAAGCACCGCCAGTCAGCGATGAGGACGCACTCAGTGCCCTCGCGCAGGCGGCAGTGGCCAACCCCAATGACGATGATGCGCAGTTCAAGTACATCCGCGCGCTGCTACTCATGAACAATATCGCGCAGGCCAAGGCTGTTTTTGAACCCCACAAAACAAAAGCGCTGGCTATACAAAAGCTTGCATCCATTGAGTTATGGCTTGCCACCTTAGAAGCCCCTGCCGGCAACGAGGCGGCCTTGCTACAAGCGATCGACAGCAACAAACGCGATTTTGAGAGCCACTATGCGCTGGCCCAACAGTGCATGCGTGAGACCCGATGGACCGATGCCATGGACGCATTACTCGAAATTTTGATGCGTGACAAAACGTGGCAAAACGACCTGGCCCGCCGCGCGTATGTCGCCATTCTCGACATCATCACGCCAGAGCCACCCAAGGTCGCCGAAGGCCAAACACCACCCGAGGACCCGGTTGTGGCTCGCTACCGCCGCCGCCTCAGCAGTGTGGTGCTGAGTTAAGCAGCCTGCGTCAGTTGATTCAGCGCCTCTTGGTACTTCGCGGCAGTCTGGGCGATCACCGCTTCGGGCAAGTCGGGCGCAGGCGCGGTCTTGTCCCATGGCTGGCCATCGCGCTGCGCAGTGCTCAGCCAGTCTCTTAAAAACTGCTTGTCATAGCTGGGCGGGTTCATTCCGGGCTGGTATTGGTTTGCGGGCCAATAGCGCGAAGAGTCAGGTGTCAGCACCTCATCCATGAGGACTAATTGATCATCGGCATCCAGGCCAAACTCAAACTTGGTATCTGCAATGATGATGCCCTTGCCCAGCGCAATCGCAGCCGCCTCGGTGTACAACTGCACACTGATCCGGCGAATCGCCTCGGCCAGGGGCTGCCCAATCATCTCAACGGTCTGGGCAAAGGTGATGTTCTCGTCGTGCTCGCCCACCGCCGCTTTGGCAGCAGGCGTGAAGATCGGTTCGGGCAACGGCGACGCATTCTGTAAGCCCTCTGGCAGCGGCACACCGCACACCGTCTGCGTGGCTTGATATTCTTGCCAACCGCTGCCAGCCAGATAGCCGCGCACCACCGCTTCAACGGGGATAGGGCGCAAGCGCTTCACCAACATCGTGCGCCCTTTGACCCAATCGGCCTCGGCGGGGGTCACCACCGACAAGGGATCTTCGCCAGTCAGGTGGTTGGGGCAAACGTGACCCAGCTTGTCAAACCAGAACAACGCCATCTGCGTCAACAACGCGCCCTTGCCCGGGATGGGTTGCGACATGATGACGTCATAGGCACTGATGCGATCGCTGGCAACCATCAAGATGCGGTCATCCCCCACCGCGTAGTTGTCGCGAACTTTGCCGCGCGCCAGCAAGGGTAAAGAGGTGAGGGTGGGGGTGTGTGCAGCAGAAGCGGTCATGGGGATCTGGGTAGCAAAGCGTCAATACAGCCTCTATTAGGCAACAAAAAAGCGCGATGGGTTACCAACCCATCACGCCTTTTTTGTGGTGATCCTCGGCGCAGCGGGGGTCAGGCCACGACTTGGGCCAACGCGCCATCGGCGTAGCGCCCAGCGACAACCTGCAGGCTTTCACCTTTGATTTTGCCAGCTTGGCCTTCACAACCAAATTCGATATAGCGCTGTTTACAAATTGCTTGCGCGGCGGCGCGAGCTGGTTTGAGCCATTCACGGGCATCAAATTTTTCGGGATTCTCATGCAAAAACTGACGTACCGCGCCCGTCATCGCCAACCGGATATCGGTGTCAATGTTGATTTTTCGCACGCCAAATTTAATCGCCTCTTGGATCTCCTCGACTGGCACGCCGTAGGTCTCTTTCATGTTGCCGCCGTATTGTCGAATGATGGCCAACAACTCCTGCGGCACACTCGACGAGCCGTGCATAACGAGGTGGGTATTCGGGATACGCGCATGGATTTCTTTCACGCGGCTGATCGCCAAGATATCGCCGGTAGGCTTACGCGTGAATTTGTACGCACCGTGGCTGGTGCCAATCGCGATGGCCAAGGCGTCTAATTGCGTCGCTTTAACGAACTCGGCCGCTTGTTCGGGGTCAGTCAACATGTCGGCCATTTCCAGCTTACCCGCCGCACCAATGCCGTCCTCTTCGCCGGCTTCGCCGGTCTCTAGCGAGCCCAAACAACCCAGCTCACCCTCGACCGTTACGCCGACACGGTGCGCCAAATTGACCACGCGCTTGGTCACGTCGACGTTGTATTCAAAGGAGGCGGGGGTTTTACCGTCTTCTTCTAGTGAGCCGTCCATCATGACGCTGGAGAAGCCCAAATCAATCGCGCCCTGGCAAATCGCAGGGCTTTGACCGTGGTCTTGGTGCATGACCAAAGGAATATGGGGGTAAGCCTCAACGGCCGCTTGGATCAGGTGCTTGATGAAGCTCTCACCCGCATATTTACGCGCCCCAGCGCTGGCCTGCAGAATCACCGGCGCACCCACCTCATCAGCCGCAGCCATGACGGCCTGCACCTGCTCTAGGTTGTTGACGTTGAAGGCGGGAATGCCGTAGCCGTTGGTGGCCGCGTGGTCGAGTAACTCACGCATTGAAACGAGCGCCATGGGGATAATCCTTCTGCAGTGGGGTTGTAACCAGTTGGTAACTGAATTTGGGGTTTACCCGAATTTTAAACAACCTCACGCGAAATTTGACGCTCAGAACACAATTTCGACACAATTGCGCGGAAACCGCGCTGTAACTTTTGTTACTTCACGCGACAAATCTTAAGCAGGTTGGTACCACCCGGTTCGCCCATCGGCTCGCCGCAAGTGATCGCATAAATATCCCCACTCTGGACGATGCCGCGGCGGATCAGATGACTTTCGGCATCCGCCAAAGCGGTATCGCGGTCGTAACTGGTGTCCATCAACAAGGGACGGACGTTGCGATACATCGCCATCCGGCGCTGGGTGCTCAGGCGCGTCGTTAACGCGTAAATGGGCATGTGCATGTTGAATCGGCTCATCCACAGCGCGGTGGACCCGGAGTCTGTCATGGCCACGATCGCTTTGGCGCCACAGTGATGAGCCGTGAACAATGCCCCCATCGCGATACTTTGGTCAATCCGCCGGAAGCTCTTGTTAGCGGTCTTTAAGTTGAGCTCGGCGTCATTGGCCTCTTCCGCAGCCAAGCAAATCGCAGCCATCTGCTTCACGGTTTCAAGTGGGTATTTGCCAGCCGCCGTCTCGGCGCTCAGCATGACCGCATCCGTGCCGTCCAACACCGCATTGGCCACATCGCTCACCTCCGCGCGTGTCGGTACGGGCGCCAAAATCATAGACTCCATCATTTGAGTTGCCGTGATGACGACTTTGTCGTGCTCGTGGGCCATGCGAATCATGCGCTTCTGTAAAGCAGGCACCGCCGCGTTACCAACCTCGACGGCCAGATCGCCACGCGCGACCATGATGCCGTCGCTGGCCTTCAGAATACTGGCCAAATTCGGGATGGCCTCTGCCCGTTCAATCTTGGCAATCAAGCCTGTCTTGTGTTTGTAGGGCGCACCAGCGACGTTACACAGCTGGCGAGCCAACTCCATGTCGGTTGCGCTTTGCGGGAAGCTCACAGCAACATAGTCCGCTTGCAAGGCCATCGCCGTTTTGATGTCGTCCATGTCCTTGGCGGTCAGCGCCGGCGCTGACAAGCCGCCACCCTGTTTGTTGATGCCCTTGTTGTTGGATAGCTCGCCCCCCACCACCACTTTGGTGTGAACGGCAGCGCCACGCACCGCCTCGACGTTCAGAACGATCAAGCCATCATTGAGTAACAACACGTCACCGGCTTTGACGTCGCGCGGCAGCTCCTTGTAATCCAAGCCAACCGCCTCGATGTCACCGAGCGTTTCGCGCGCAGCATCCAGTACAAAACTGGCGCCTTCAACCAGGTGCACTTTTCCGTCAGCAAATTTACCGACGCGGATTTTGGGGCCCTGCAAATCCGCCATGATGGCGACCTCGCGACCCACCTCTTTCGCGGCTTCGCGCACCGCTGCCGCGCGGTCAATGTGATCTTGCGCGATGCCGTGCGAGAAGTTGAGGCGAACCACGTTGACGCCCGCACGCAGCATCGCGACCAGCAAGGCAGGATCGCTGGTTGCAGGGCCGAGGGTTGCGACGATTTTGGTTGCGCGAGTAGCCATTCAGGAGATCTCCGTTGGTAAAAAAGGGCCAACACAACGGGGTCAGCCTGTAATTCAGTTTCATATTGTGACTGAATATAGTTACCAACGGGTTACCAAATTAGTTCGCGCGTCGCGCCAAAACCTCAAAGGCGGGCAAGGTCTTACCCTCTAAAACTTCCAAAAACGCGCCGCCGCCGGTTGAGATGTAACCCACTTGATCGGCCATGTCGTACTTGGCAATCGCTGCCAGCGTATCGCCGCCGCCCGCGATACTGAACGCATCGCTCTGCGCGATCGCTTGGGCCAACGTTTTGGTACCGTTTTCAAAAGCTGCAAATTCGAACACGCCGACCGGGCCGTTCCACACAATCGTGCCCGCCGCTTTCAACTGCGCCGCCAGTTGGGCTGCCGTGGCAGGACCAATATCGAGGATCATGTCATCGTCAGCCACGTCAGCGGCCGCTTTGACAGTCGCGACGGCATCGGGCGCGAAGGCCTTCGCCGTGACCACATCGGTTGGGATGGGCACCGCAGCGCCCCGCGCCTGCATGCTGGCCATCACTTGGAGCGCGGCATCCAACAAATCAGGTTCAGCCAAGCTCTTACCGATGGGCAAACCGGCTGCCAACATGAACGTGTTGGCGATGCCGCCACCCACGATCAGGTTGTCGACGTTTTTTGACAAGGCTTCGAGGATGGTCAACTTGGTCGACACCTTGCTACCCGCCACAATCGCAACCAGTGGCCGTTTGGGGGCTTGCAACGCCTTGCCAATCGCATCCATCTCAGCAGCCAACAAGGGGCCCGCACAGGCAACCGGCGCATGCTCTGCGATTCCGTAGGTCGACGCCTCGGCACGGTGAGCGGTACCAAAAGCGTCATGCACGAACACGTCGCACAGGGCCGCCATCTTTTTTGCCAGTTCAGGGTTGTTCTTTTTCTCGCCAACGTTCACGCGGCAGTTTTCCAGCAGCACCACCTCACCCGGTGCCACGGTCACACCATCCACCCAATCCGCAACCAAACGCACGGGCTGACCCAGCAATGCGGATAAGCGCTCGGCAACGGGCGCCAAACTATCCGCCGGTTTGAATGCCCCTTCAGTGGGACGTCCCAGATGGCTGGTCACCATCACGGCGGCCCCCGCCTTCAACGCCATTTCAATGCACGGCACACTGGCGCGCACGCGGGTGTCCTCGGTGATTTGGCCGGCATCGTCTTGCGGCACATTCAGGTCGGCGCGTATGAATACCCGCTTGCCTGCAACAGTCCCTTGGTTACACAAATCTTGAAAGCGTTTGAATTGCATGATGCATCCTCAAAAATTAAATTAATTCGTTTGGCGACAACCGGCGGTCACGTCGAGCGACGCTTGATACAGCGCGGTTTTGACATCCGCCAGCGCCAACAGGGTGTGGAACAGGCCGTCATGGGTCAAGGGCACATCGGCCTGTGCAGCCAAGCAGGTGGTGTCTAAGCGCAACCGCTGTTGCATCGCTCTTGAGAACCATGACACCTGCGGCACGTGCTTTTGCTCAACCGGTGCCAGGCCGTAGGGCAAGCCGTGCAGGTACAGGTTGTTCTCGCCTAGCGACTCACCATGGTCGCTGACGTACCACATCGCCGTGTCGTGATCAGGTTGACGCGACAACCACTGAATACTGGCGGCCAACACGTGGTCGGTGTAGCGGATCGAGTTGTCATAGGCATTCACCACGGCCTGGCGATCACAGCTTTGCAGCGCATTGCTGGTGCACTCCGGCTTGAATGCCTTGTAGGCCTCGGGCGCACGTTTGAAATAGGCGGGGCCATGACTGCCCATTTGGTGCAGCACCACTACCACGCCTTTATCGCGCTGCGCGGCCGGCAACTGGGCGATACGCTCGTCCAATCCATCCAGCATCACCGCATCAAAGCACTCACCATTAGGACAGAACGCTGGGTTATTCAGGTCCCGCGTGTTGACGGTCGGCACACGGTCGCAAACGCCTTTGCAGCCTGACTGGTTATCGATCCACAAGACTGCCAAGCCTGCACGCTGCAGCACGTCCAACAGGCCCTCCTGTGGCCCATCGCGATCCTCATAGTCTGACTTACCCAACGCTGAAAACATGCACGGCAATGAGGCAGCGGTATTCGTGCCACACGACATCACATTGCGGAAATATTGCAATTGACCATTCGCCAGCAACGGGGCCAACTCAGGGTTGGTGGGGCGCTCATAACCACCCAGCTGCCAATTAGCTGCACGGCTGGTTTCACCCACCACCAACAGCAAGCGCAGCGGTCGTTGCGTGCGCTGGTAGCTGGCACCCAAGGTGGCGTCTTGGCCAATGATTTCGAGGGGTTTTTGTTGATGCGGGATTTGATCTATCGCCAAGCGCACACTGGCGTAGAGGCCGTTCATGGGGTTGATCATGTAACGGATCTGTTTGTGGTTACGCATCACCGACGCGAAATCCTGAAAAACCAACAAGGTGGTGCCGATCGCCACACCGAAACCCACGATCGCGAGCAACACGTTTTGAAGGAACCGCTTGATGGGCGGGGCACCTCTCAAAGGGCGCGATGACACCCAAATGGCAGGCACAATACCCACAAATAGCAAGGTCGTGACCAGACGCCAGGAGAGCAGATCTGCCACCTCGCGGGCGTCAGTGCCGGCCACGTTGGCCATCATGCTGGCATCGATGACAATGCCATAACTGAGCATGAAAAAGGAGCTGGCCGCCGCACTGATCAGCATGACCACCGCGACCCCCTTCAGCAGGACGGGCCAAGCACACAGAATCAGCAGACTAAAAGCGACGGCCGCGATGGCGACACCAAACGCCACCATGAAGCCCAACCCGCGCCAACCCATCACCTCTGGCAACGCATCCAGGTTCTTCCACAGGCTGATGTTGCCCACGGTGGCCAACCACACAGCGACAACCAGCGCCAACGAAAAACGAGACCACGTGGGGGCGGCGGAACGCATGGAAAACATCAGTGGCTAGCCCTTCAATGAACGCAACGGTATGCACTTTACCTTACCCGACACCAGCACTCGGGACGTACCGGGGAAGTACCCGATTAAACTCTGCCCATGACCCCTTACGGACACTCCCTGCGTTTCACCGGCAACGGTGTGCCGTGGCGCAGCATCACCGCGTCACTGGTGCTTTTGCTGCTATGGGATGCATCGGGTTGGGATCTGCCGCTGATGGAAGCAATTGGTTCGTCCACTGGCTTTCCTTTGCGTGATAACTACTGGCTGGAAAACGTGCTGCACACCGGCGCACGCAACGTTTGCGTCGCACTTTACTTGGGCCTCTGGGTGGTGGCATTGGCCTGGCCCAATGGTGCGCATCCACTGATCGGACAACGTTGGCAACGCAGTTGGTGGTTACTCGGGGTGTTGGTTAACCTAATCGTCATCAGCGGCCTGAAATCCATCAGCGGCACCAGCTGCCCATGGGACTTACAGGCTTTTGGTGGCCCAGCGGTCTATGTATCGCACTGGACTTTCGGTGTGGCCGATGGCGGTGGAGGCCGTTGCTTCCCCGGCGGTCACGCCTCCAGCGCATTGGCATTTTTAGCCCTGGCACCCGTGTGGTTGCGCGCTGCCGCCCCATCGCACCGGCGGTTGGGTCGATGGTTGTTTGCACTGGCACTGGGATTCGGACTGTTATTTGGCTTGACGCAAACGCTGCGCGGCGCCCATTACCCTAGCCACACCTTGTGGACCGCTTGGCTGTGTTTTACCGTGGGCTGGCTGTGGTTTGCAATCTACCAACCGGCCAACAAATGGAGCGGCAAGTAAACTGCCATGCCGCTGAGGATGGTCCCAAACACGCCGCCGCGCGTGAAGTACCAAATCAAGCCAACCGCAGCGCCATAAATGCGTGCATCGCTGAACGAATCGATGAGCGCCCCATTTTTCATCACAACCTCGGGCACGATCACAGCCGCCATTGCGGCCACAGGCGCGTAATGCAATCCGCGCTGAAACCACTCAGGGATGGCCATTTTCTCTTCTGACCACATGAAGAAAGAGCGCGTCAAAACCGTGATCCCAGTCAGGCCCAAAATGGCGAACAGCGTCCACCCGTCGGTTTCGTTAACGGCTTGCATCGCTTCAGACATGTGCAGGGCTCCGTGAGCGGTCAAGCAACAGGCTGATAAGTACTGCAGCCGAGACACCGACCAGAATATTCAGTTTCATCGGCAGGGCGTAGGTGGCCACTGCAGCCGCACCCGCCAGTATCGCCGCAACGGCACGCAATCGCGTCGTGACCAACGAGCACGAAATCCCCATGAGCGCCAAAATGCCCGCAAAGCTCAGGCCCCATGACAAAGGAATGACACTGGCCAACGCGATTCCGATGAAACTCGTCGTCATCCATGTGGCCCAGTTCACAAACCCAAGCGCCGACCAATAGATGTCCATCCCGCGAATGTCTGCTGCCGCCGTGGGCACCGTCTTGTACTTCTTAATGAAAACCACATACGACAAATCAGTCAACAGATAGGCGTAAGTGATGCGCTTGGGTAATTTAAACGGCATAAAGAACGGCCGCACATGCGCACTAAAAACGGCGAACCGCAGGTTGACACACAATGCGGTGAGCCAAATCACCCACAGTGGCGCACCTGAAATAATCAACGGCATGGCTGCCAATTGCGAGCTGCCAGCAAACACCATCAAGGTCATGGCGCTGACCTCGACCAAACTCATCCCCGAATTGGCGAGCGCCACGCCCGTGGTGATGCCCCACGCGCCAATGCCCGGCGATGCGGGCAACATATCCCGCACACCCGCGATAAAAAGCGGGTGTCGCACCCACTGCAACAAGGCGTGCAGGGGCGTCATGGCGCATCCTTTTGCGGTGGCAGGACAAAGTGCTGCTGAACCGACAGGGGGCACCCTCTTAAAAAGTCACTCACCGACAAACGCTTGCCACCCGGGCGTTGCAAGGCCAATAGGCGCAAACGACCGACACCACACGCGACCTCAACGCCGGCGTCTGATACGGCCAACACCGTGCCCGGGGTGACGGTGGCACCACCGTCGGTGGTAAGGGCTTGTGCATCCCAGATTTTGATGGTCTCTATTTGCCCGTTCAGCGGAATTTGCGCTGTCGCGCCCGGGAAAGGATTAAAAGCGCGGACTTGGCGATCCAGCAGCACGGCATCACGGGTCCAGTCAAGCGGCGCTTCGTCTTTTTCAATTTTGTGGGCATAGGTCACGCCTGCAGCCGCTTGAGGCGTGGCAACCGAGGTGCCAGCGGCGACAGCGTCGAGGGCTTCAATCAATAACGCGGCACCAGCACCAGCCAAGCGGTCATGCAAACTGGCGGTGGTCTCGCGTGGGTCAATCGGAACGCGACAATCACGCAATGTGTCGCCCGTGTCTAAGCCCGCGTCCATCTGCATGATGGTGATGCCCGTCATGGCATCGCCGGCTTCAATCGCACGGTGAATGGGCGCTGCACCACGCCAGCGCGGTAGTAAAGAGGCGTGCACATTCAGACAGCCCAAACGGGGGGCGTCCAATACCCATTGAGGCAATATCAGACCGTAAGCCGCTACCACCATCACATCCGCAGCTGCGGCAAAGATCGCCTGCTTCGCCGATTGCGCATCGTCAGCATAACGGCCATCCAACCGCAGACCCATGGGTTGTGCGACGGCTAAGCCATGCGCCAGCGCCAACTGTTTCACTGGTGAGGGTTGCAAACGCATGCCGCGCCCCGATGGTCGATCGGGTTGGGTCATTACCAATTCAACGGTATGGCTCGATTCAATCAGGGCCTGCAACGTGCTGGCTGCAAACGCGGGCGTACCGGCAAATATGACCCGCATCGCGAACCCTAGCCTCGCTTAACGCGCGTCGCGCAGTTGTTTCTGCAGCTTGGTTTTGATGCGGGTGCGCTTCAAGGGCGACAGGTACTCCACGAAGACCTTGCCCATGAGGTGGTCCATTTCATGCTGGATACAAATCGCCAGCAGGTCTTCAGCAGCGATTTCTCGGGTGTGCCCCTTTTCATCCAGCGCTTGCACCTTGATCGATTCGGCGCGCGGGACGCCGTCGTAGATACCCGGGACAGATAAGCATCCCTCTTCGGCGATTTTGGTCGCCTCGCTTTTCCAGACCACTTCGGGGTTGATCAAAACCAATGGCTCATCGCGCGCTTCGCTGATATCGATCACGATGACGCGTTCGTGGACGTCGACTTGTGTCGCAGCCAAGCCGATGCCGTTGGCGTCGTACATGGTCGCTAACATCGCTTGCACCAACGCCTTGATGCGGTCATCCACAGCCGCAACCGGTTTGGCAACCGTGTGGAGCTTTGGGTCGGGATAGCGCAGGATGGGTAGAACAGTGGCTTGTGACATGACGCGGTCGGGATATCTGGTTTACCCCTATATTGTCGCGCTTTTTTTATGCGGTCTCGAGTGCCCCCTGCATACCCCTATGGGCAGTTGTATCCAGGACAGCGACACTGAGTCGCACGGTCACTCGTACCTCAACTGCAGCACCCCACTTCTTGCAAACCACCTCTCCCCTCAATCGTTGGCGACTCTGGTTGCGTTTCAGCTTAACGCCGCACATCGGACCCGTCACGCTCAAACAACTTTACCTCGCGCAAGCCGACCTCAAAGCCCTCATCGAACGCCCCAAGCGGGCATTGGCTTTGGGTCTGTCGGCCGCGCAATGTGCCGCACTCGCACAGGTACCCGACACCTGGCTCGCCGCCGTCGCGCGAACCGAGCTTTGGCTGCAAGATCACCCCGAACGCTTTGTGCTGACACTTGACGACGCTGACTATCCCGAGTACCTGCGCGACATGGCTGATCCCCCGCCTGTTTTGTTCGGCGCGGGGCACCGCTACCTCCTAAGCGACCGGGCATGCATCGCAATCGTTGGCTCACGCAACCCAACGGCGCAGGGATTAAAAGACGCCAGTCGATTTGCAGCCCAATTGGCGCAAGAGGGGCTGGTCATCGTCTCCGGGCTGGCGCTGGGTATCGACGGCGCCGCACACGAAGGGGCACTCGGTGTGGCGCCCCAAACAGGCCCCAACACCATCGCCATCGTCGGTACCGGTTTAGACCTGATCTACCCCAGAAGCCACGCCACGCTGGCAACGCAGATCGTTGAACAGGGTTTGATGTTGTCCGAATTCCCGCTGGGAACTGGTCCGGCGCGCATGCACTTTCCAAAGCGCAACCGACTGATTGCGGGGGTGTCAATTGGAACTCTGGTGATTGAGGCTGCGATTGAGTCAGGCTCGCTCATCACGGCACAAATGGCCACAGAAATGGGCCGCGACGTCTTTGCCTTGCCGGGCTCGATACACGCCACGCAATCCAAAGGTTGTCATTGGCTAATCAAGCAAGGTGCGAAATTGGTGGAACGCGCCAGTGACATCATTGATGAATTACCAAGTCATGCGGTACGCAAGGTCCTGCGCGAGGCAGACGATGCGGGCGATGCGGACACGGCAACGACTGCAAACACGCCAAGTCCAGCGGCGACGCTACTCAAAGCCATGGGCCTGGCTCCAGTCAGCCTTGACGCGTTGGTCATACAAACCCAATCACCAGCGCACGCGCTGCAAACCCTGCTGTTTGAGTTGGAAATGGCAGGCCACGTGGCTCGCATGCCCGGCGGCCTATTTCAGCAAATCGTCTAAGCGCTTCGCCAGAAAGGCTTAGACCACCGCACCGGCGTTTGGGTCGTTCGGGTCGTCGCTGCCATCGGTTGGCTTCGTTTTAATGAGGTCTTCACGACGAATACCCAACCACATGCCCACAGCAGCGGCGACAAAGACCGACGAGTAAATGCCGAACAAAATACCAATCGTCAGCGCCAAAGCAAAGTAGTGCAGCGTCGGGCCACCAAACAACAACATGCTCAACACCATGATTTGCGTTGAGCCATGGGTAATGATCGTGCGGCTGATTGTCGACGTGATGGCGTGGTTGATGGTTTCAATGGTCGTCAATTTCCGATAGCGACGGAAGGTCTCGCGAATACGGTCAAAAATCACCACCGACTCGTTGACCGAGTAGCCCAAAACGGCCAAGACCGCAGCCAACACCGCCAATGAAAACTCCCATTGGAAAAATGCAAAGAAACCCAAAATGATGATGACGTCGTGCAGGTTCGCAACGATGGCGGAGACCGCGTACTTCCACTCAAAGCGGATGGCCAAGTAAATCATGATGCCGATGATCACAGCACCCAGCGCCATCAAGCCATTGGTCGCCAACTCATCGCCTACCTGAGGGCCCACGTATTCGGTCCGGCGCAGCGTCACGGTCGGGTCGGCCGCTTTCAAGGCCGCCAAAACGATTTCACTTTGTTGACCCGAGGTTTGCTCGGCCACGGTGGGCAAGCGCATCAAGACATCGCGTGCAGAGCCAAAGTTTTGAACCTGCACATCGCTGTAATTTAATTGGGTAAGCACCTCGCGAACCGCCTCAACATCGGCGGGTTTCTCGTAGGCCACCTCCATGACGGTGCCGCCCGTGAACTCGACCGACAGGTTCAAGCCGTTGGTGAAGAGGAAAAAGACAGATGCAATGAACGTGGCAAAAGACACGGCGTTCAGCGCCAATGCATGGCGCATAAAGGGAATGTCTTTTTTGATGCGGAAAAATTCCATGATTCGACTTCAGTTCTGAGGTTATTCGTCAGCCAAGGCTTTGGCTTTGGGATTCGCGTTCCAAACGGTTCCGATGGAGAGCTTTTTGAGTTTCTTCTGACGGCCATACCAAAAATTAACCACCCCGCGCGAGAACATCACCGCAGAGAACATACTGGTCAAAATGCCGATACAGTGCACCACCGCAAAGCCGCGTACCGGGCCCGAACCGAAGGCCAGCAAAGCGATACCCGCGATCAGTGTGGTGATGTTGGAGTCAAAAATCGTGCCCCATGCGCGGTCATAGCCTGCGTTGATGGCGGCCTGCGGCGCTGCGCCTGCACGCAACTCTTCGCGAACACGCTCATTAATCAGCACGTTTGCGTCAATCGCCATACCAAGCGCCAAAGCCATCGCCGCCATACCTGGGAGGGTGAGGGTCGCTTGCAGTAGCGAAAGAATCGCGACCAACAACAACAAATTCACAGCCAGCGCGATACTCGAGAACAGACCGAACAAGGCGTAGTACGCGCACATGAAAGCCACGATCACCAGAAAGCCCCAGGTCACGCTGTCAAAGCCTTTGGCGATATTCTCGGCACCCAGTGACGGGCCAATCGTGCGCTCTTCAATGATTTCCATCGGTGCGGCCAAGGAACCGGCGCGCAACAACAACGCCACGTCGGCGGCTTCTTGGGTCGTCATGCGACCTGAAATCTGAACCCGACCACCGCCAATTTCTGAGCGGATGACTGGTGCAGTCACCACCTCGCCTTTGCCTTTTTCAAACAGCAAAATGGCCATACGCTTGCCGATATTCTCACGCGTCACATCTTTGAAAATCCGTGCGCCCTTGCCATCCAGGTTTAAATGAACCGCGGGTTCTTGCGTTTGGCTGTCAAAGCCAGGTTGCGCATCTTCGAGGTTGTCGCCCGTCAACACCACTTGGCGCAGAACGATTACCGCACGACCATCGCGCTCCAGATAACGCTCTGATCCAAAGGGGACGTTACCTTGCCCGCGTTCCGCAGCGCGGCCTTCTGCACTCTCGTCGACCAATCGAACCTCTAAGGTTGCGGTGCGGCCCAAAATATCTTTCGCTTTGGCGGTGTCCTGCACGCCGGGCAATTGCACCACGATCCGATCGAGGCCTTGTTGTTGAATGACTGGTTCAGCAACCCCCAACTCGTTGATGCGGTTATGCAGTGTGGTGATGTTTTGCTTCAAAGCCGCACTTTGAACCGCCGCGGCTGCCGCTGGCAGCAGGTTGACATTCAGACGCAAGTCGGTCGGCGTCCCAGCGGACACGACAGATAGATCCGGGAACGCATTGCGAATCTCCAATTGCGCTGCATCCAGCGTGGCTTGGTCACGGGCACGAATCCAGAGCGTCTGGTCTTGGCGCTCGATACCGCTGTGGCGTACCCCTTTATCGCGCAACGTGGTGCGGATGTCACCACCGATGGCTTCAATTTTTTGAGTCAGCGCGGCGTCCATGTCGACTTGCAACATAAAGTGCACGCCGCCACGCAAATCCAGGCCCAAATACATGGGCGCACCGCCGAGACTGCTGAGCCAATTGGGGGTACGTGGCACCAAGTTGAGAGCGACGATATAACTGGGGTTGGTTGGATCAGGATTGAGCGTCTGCTCCACCACGTCGCGCGCCTTCAACTGCGCGTCAGTGGTGTTGAACCGGACTTTCATGGAGTTACCGTCAAACTGAACGCGGTCGGCGATCAAGCCCGCTTGCTGCAACGCCAGCTCCACACGAACCACCGTGTCGTTGTCCACCCGCACCGCTGTTTTGCCGGGTGAAACCTGCACGGCAGGCGCCTCTCCAAAGAAATTGGGCAAGGTGTACAGCGTACCAATGATCAGCGCGACAACGATGACCACATACTTCCACAGGGGGTAACGATTCATGACGATACTCACATCACCGCCCACGCTGACGACTGTCAGTGGGTGGTTGTTTGGCCTGCATCTGCAGGCACATTAAAAAGCGAAAAAGCGGCACCAATGGGCCGCTTTAAGACAGGTTTGACGGCCATCGGTCGTCAAACCGTGCCAAACAAACTTTACTTCACAGAGCCTTTGGGTAGCACTTGAGCCACAGACACACGGTGCATCTGCACCTCAACGCCCGGTGCAATTTCAACTGAAATCACGGTTTCGCCCAACTTGGTGACCTTGCCCAACAAACCACTGGCGGTTGAAACCTCGTCGCCCTTGGCCAACGCCTCAATCATGACCTTGTGCTCTTTTTGACGCTTCATCTGGGGACGAATCATCACGAAGTACAGCACCACAAACATCAACAGTAAGGGCAACAAACCCATCAATGATGATGCCGTGTCACCACCGGCGGCTTGTGCATAAGCGTTAGAAATAAACACAGGTTTCTCCAAAATCAAAAAGTCCCGTCTCGGCAAGAGCACCGAGGCGTCCATCGCGCATTGTAAGGGGCTCCGATTATCCGTTTCGTATCAGTCAAAAATAGACTTAGGTCGTCTGCCAACGATCCAGTAACTCAGACCAGCGCGCACGCGCCGCCGCCATGTTGCGTGCCTTCACATGGCCAAAGCCCTTAACGGGCGCCACCACGTTGGCGAGGTCCAACGCCAAGGCGCGGTTCTCGACCGTCAGGTCACGACACACGGCGTCGATCAAGGCGATGTAGTCATCACGTAGTTTGCGCTCACTTTTACGCTCAGCCGTATAACCAAACACATCCAAAGCGGTACCGCGCAAACCTTTGGCTGTCGCGAGCAACGGGAATACCGCCGCCATCCAGCCCCCAAAGGTCGTTTTGATTGCCTGACCAGTGGCATTTTTTCGGCCCAAAAGCGGTGGTGCCAAGTGGTACTGCCGCTTGATTTGGGTACCAAACGTGGCCGTCAGGCGCGCACTGAAAGCGGGATCGGCGTGCAGCCGCGCCACCTCATACTCGTCTTTGATCGCCATGACGCGGTAAAGCTGCTCGGCGACCGTTTGCGTGATGGGCAGGGCGCTGTCGGGACCCACCACTGCACGCTCAGCGGCACGCACCCGCGCGACTTGGTCGGTGTAGCGTTTGGCGTAGGCGCCATTTTGGTAAGCCGTTAACAGTGACTCACGCAAGGCGATGGTGTCATCAAGACTCGCTTTGCGGGTGAACAAGACGGGCTGCGCCGGTGCTTGCGCCTGCTTGACCGCGCTCAGTGTGGCCTCGACGCTGGCCCAGTCATGGGCGCACAGACGGCCCCACGCAAACGCCGCTTGATTGGCAGCAACTTGGACACCATTCAGCTCGATGGCACGCATCAAAGAGGCCTCATGCAGCGGAATCCAACCCTTCTGCCACGCAAAACCCAAGACCACCGGGTTCACAAACAAGCTGTTACCCAACAGCTGTGTCGCCACCGCGTCGGCATCAAACGCTTGCAATGCATCCGCCGACACGGCAGTCGCAATGGTGGCAAGACAGGCGGCAGCGGGGTTTTGCCAATCGGTGTTATGCACAAAAGCCGCCGTCGGGGTGCTGTGCCCATTGAGTGCCACGTGCGTCCGTACCGGATGCATGCGCAACAAAGTTTCTTTGCTGGCCGTCACCACGGGGTCGCAGCCCAAAATCAAGTCAGCAGCGGCGGTATCGACGCGGGTGGCGTGCAGGGCGTCTTGCTGACGCGCCAGGGTGATGTGGCTCCAGGTGGCCCCTCCTTTTTGCGCCAGACCGGCAGAGTCAAGGGTCACCACCCCTTTCCCTTCCATGTGTGCGGCCATGCCCAACAGTTGGCCAATCGTGATCACACCGGTGCCGCCAACCCCAGCGACCATGATGCGCCACGGCGCGGCCAAGTCGGAGGGTGTCGGCGCAGGCAAATGCGCCACATCGGGCTGCGGTAATTGCACGGCGGCTTTGGGTTGTGCCTGCAAAGCGCGCTTGGAACTGTCCGCACCAATAACAGTGACGAAGCTGGGGCAGAAACCTTTCACGCAACTCTGGTCCTTGTTGCAGGTGTGTTGGTTCACGGTGCGCTTGCGACCCAATGGGGTCTCAAGCGGCTCGATGGACAAGCAGTTACTCTGCACACCGCAGTCACCGCAACCTTCGCAAACGGCCTCGTTAATCACCACCCGAACATCGGGATCGACCAGGGTACCGCGCTTGCGGCGACGGCGTTTTTCAGTGGCACACGTTTGGTCGTAAATGATGACTGTGGTGCCAGGAATGGCGCGGAAATCCATTTGGATCTGAGCTAACTCATCGCGGTGTGCCACGGCGACACCGGTCGGTAGTGTGACGCCCTGGTACTTCTCTGGCTGGTCTGTGACCACCGTCACGCGCTTCGCCCCTTCAGCCGTCACGCTGCCCGCGATTTGGACGACGGAGTGGCCTTCGGGTCGCTCACCCACCTGCTGGCCGCCGGTCATCGCGACGGCGTCGTTGTACAAAACCTTGTAGGTGATGTTGACGCCCGCGGCCACACTCTGACGAATCGCTAATAACCCGCTGTGAAAGTAAGTGCCATCACCGAGGTTCGCGAACACGTGAGGCTCCCGCGTGAAGGGCGATTGCCCCACCCATGGGACGCCCTCGCCACCCATTTGCGTAAAACCGACGGTCGACCGGTCCATCCAAACCGACATGAAGTGGCAGCCAATACCGGCCATCGCACGCGAGCCTTCAGGCACTTTGGTCGAGGTGTTATGAGGACAACCCGAGCAAAACCACGGCATGCGCTCGGCCGGCATACCGGCCTTGGCGAGCGCGCTCATGTCCTGCTCTTTCAGAGCCAGTGCCGTGAGGGCCTGATCGATGCGCACCTGAATGTCGGCCGGCAAGTCCCAGCTCGTCACCCGCTTGGCCAACGCCTGCGCGACCAGCGACGCGCTCAAATCGGCGTTGGCGCGCACCAATGTCTCGGCATTTGGCGCCAGCACGTCGCCGTTGAGTTTGCCCACCACGCGTGGACGCTCGGCATCAGGCAGACCGTACAAAATATCTTTAATCTGCGGCTCAATGAGCGCGCGCTTTTCCTCGACGACCACAATTTCCTGCAGTCCTTTTGCAAACGCTTGAACCGTCGCAGGCGCTAAAGGCCAAACAGCCAGTACTTTGTGCACGCGGATACCGGCGCGCTGGCAGGCGGCATCGTCGAGGCCGAGATCTTGGAGGGCCTGACGGGTGTCGTTGTAGGCCTTGCCACTGGCAACAATACCGAAACGGTCTGCCGGTCCCTCAATCACGTTGTGATTGAGGTGGTTGGCTTCGATGTAGGCGCGCGCCGCGGGTAACTTGACGTCGAACAGCCGCTGCTCTTGCACCAGAGGTGGATCGGGCCAGCGAATGTGGACGCCGTCGGCAGGCATGGCAAAGTCCGGAATCTTGACGGTCACACGGGCGGGGTCGACGATCACCGTGGCACTGGATTCAACAATTTCTTGGATGGTTTTCATACCCACCCACACGCCCGCAAAGCGGCTCAACGCGATGGCATGAAGACCGGCATCCAAAATATCCTGTACGGACGCGGGAAAGAAAACAGGAAACCCACAGGCCTGGAAAATCTGATCGCTTTGGTGAGCCACCGTTGAGCTTTTTGACACGTGGTCATCACCCGCCACCGCCAACACACCGCCCAGCGGCGAGGTGCCCGCCATGTTGCTGTGTTTGAACACATCGGAGGAACGGTCAACGCCAGGGCCTTTGCCGTACCAAATCCCAAACACCCCATCGTGCAGTTGCTCGGCCTTTGGCGCAAAGGCCAATTGCTGGGTGCCCCAAATGGCGGTCGCTGCCAGCTCCTCGTTGACCCCCGGTTGAAACACAACGTTCTGCGCATCTAAATGGCGCTTCGCTTTTTGTAGGGCTTGGTCGTAGTTACCCAGCGGGGACCCGCGGTAACCACTGATAAACCCCGCTGTTTTGAGACCGGCCTGCTCGTCACGCGCGCGCTGTAACAGCGGCAGGCGCACCAACGCTTGCACCCCACTCATAAACACGCGGCCAACCGGCACCGTGTACTTGTCTTCCAAACTCGCCGCTTTAAGCGTTTGCAGCGCTTGCTCGGACAGTGGGGCATTCATGGTTCGACCTCTCGAAAATGATTAACAAGCCGAGCTTAACGCCTAGGCCACAAAGCCCACAAGCGCAAAGGTTGCTTTAACCCCCCCGCCAGGTGCGCCGCTTCATCACCCCAACCGGTAAAAAAGTCCGCCCGAACCGCCCCGACGATGGCCCCGCCCGTGTCTTGCGCCATGACCAAGCGTGCTGTCTTGAGGGTCGGCCCCGTGGTCGTCATCCAGACCGGGGTGCCATAGGGGATGCTTTTGCGGTCAACCGCAATCGAGCGCATGGGCGTCAGTGGCACCCCTTGCGCACCCTTGGGGCCCGCTTGGGCATCCATGTCCGACAGATCCTCTTCGCGAAAAAAGACTGTGCGCGGGTTGCGCCAAATCATGCGCTGAACCTCGGCAGGATTGGCGGCTGCCCACGCCTTAATCGCCGGCCAAGAGGGCTCGGTGATCGCGCCGCTATCCAGCAAGCCGCGCGCGACACTTTGATAGGTGTGGCCGTTGTGCGCTGCGAACGCGAGGCGCGCAGTTTGTATCCGGCCATCGGGCTCTTGAATCTGAACCCGACCAGACCCTTGAATTTGCAAAATCAAGGCGTCAATGGGGTCACTCACCCACGCCAACTCACGCCCCTCCAAAGCGGTCAACGCACGGGGGTCCGTCTCCATTTGTTCGCGGGTGAACCAGGTGTCGCCGTTACGCAATCCAGCGGGTGGCGCGTACAGCGGGGTTTGATTTTCCGGCGTCTTCAGGCGTGTGGCGCGCATCATGGGTTCAAAATAACCCGTCAACAGACCGCTCGCTGAGCCGGTGGTTGACACCACTTGATACGGTTGCCACGCGCGCATGATCCAGTCATACCGCTGCGCGGCATCGCCAATGCTCAGTTGCCGTATGGTGCTGCAAGCCGCAGCCAGTGCGGCAGCGGGCCGCTCACAACTGCGCAGCCAGGCCCCCCAAAACGCCTCCAGTTCATCGCTGCCCCAAGCGGGGACTTGGCGCCACTTCACAGGCAACCACCGCGAACCATCCCGCACCATCGGCTCGGGCAACATCTCCGTGTCGTCCCAGGCCAGCGCAGCGATGACAGCGGGATCGGTCACGGGTGTGTCGGACACCTCGGCGGCAGGACTCGGTTCGGATGCAGTTGGCGGTGCGGTGGGTGGTACGGGTGTGGCATCCGCTTCGGCCGAAGGGGCCGTCGGCGCCGGCACAGGCGTCACTGCCGGTTGCGGGGTCAATACGCCACGCGACGGTGCGCAACCAGCCAGACTCCCTACAATGATTGCAACCCCGATCCAGCGCCATTGGCGCTGGGTTGGACGACTGTAATGCGACACAACGTTAGGCAAACAGGACCCCATGGCTTTGTTACTGTTGGAAGCGCTCGGCGCGCTGCTGATTTTTGTTTTTATCGTTTGGTGGACCATGTTTTCAGGTCGAAAAAATGGCGAGCCCATTGACGATAACACTCCCACCGACGCCGAGACCACAGACACCCAAAAGCCACCACGCCGCTGAGTCTTATTTCGCTTCCTGTGGTTTCGGTATGCGCTGCTTCATGCGCTCATCGACCTTGACCTCGGTCACCTCGGGCTCGGCCCAAGAGCCAGATATCTTGAACCCCTTGACAGTGACCTGGTTGATGATGTTCCCCAAAAACCCATCGGCGAAGTAGGTCAGTACCCCAATCACGGGATTCGCCGATGCCGCAAGCAAGGCCAGCGTGCCTTTATCGACTTTGGGCACCACGATCACGTCGATAGACTGGGTCTCTGCCTGCATGTCGGCCTTACCTTCCATCAGCACCAGCGCCCCCAAGCCTTGCATCGCCAAGTTGTTGGTTGTCACAATGCCCTCTCGTATCGTGGCGCTGCCTCGCATGTCATCGAAAGAGAAGCCCTGCGAAAACACATCGGTGAAATCAAGCGTCAGGCGCCGTGGGAGCGATTGCAAGCTCAAAACCCCGAGCAACTTGGATAGCCCAGGGTCGGCCTTCAAGAACTGGCCTTTACGCAAATCAATCGTTAAAGCACCACTTAAGCTCGGCGTATGAAACCGAGTGGGTGCGCCTTGCCAAGCCAAGTCACCCGAAATTTGACCTTCGCCACCACGCATCACGCCCGGCATGCCAAACCGTGTGAGCAGGGCACCGCCATCGCGCAACTGCAACTCCACGGTCAGATAGGTTCGCCGCACGGGGCGGCCCTTGACCGGCGCCCATTGCCCCGTTGCTTTGAAACTCGCTTCGGGCATGTCCAAGCGCAACCGGTCAATCAGCCATTCGTTAACCGACCCGCTGGTCGTGGGTGCTGTCTGGCGATTTTTAGCGATCAGCTGGAGACGTCCCATGTCACGCCCGTTTAGGCTGAGCGCATCGACAACCACATCAAGCGAGGGCATCGCTTGCGGCTGATTACTGAGCAAATCCACCACATCCTTGGTTTGCGCTTCCGCTAATTTGAGGGTGGCCAACCGCACAGTCAGTGCGCTACTGGTCTGCGATTCACCCACGTTCATTTGCACGTAACCGTTGAGCTCATCCGCCAAGATGTTGGCGCGCCAGACATTGCGCTCACGCGCACCGCCCATCACGACACGATTAAAGGTTCGGCCCTCAAAGACCAGCTGGTCAGCAATCCCAACGACGGTATCTGGCAGATAGTCCTCGAAAGCGTCGATCAGCGAGGGCTCGTCGTCCGACGGCGTCCCGGCTGACGCGTTACTGGATTTTGCTGGTGGCAGCGGCGTACCAATACGCACTGGCGCGTAACGTTGTGGCTGGTCGAAAACAGCCTGCAACTCATCTACGCTGAAACGCGGTAGTCGGATGTCGGCGGACACACCCGTCGCGGGCAATGAGAGCGCATCGGGACCAACCGCGCCCAACACATAAGCCCCGCGTACCACGTCCGGCTCGATCAATGCCAACTCAAAGGCGTTGAGGTTAGCGGGTTGCGCTTTGTATTCGCGCCGAATGTGCGCTCGGGCAATGGGCGCCGCCGGTGGGCCCACCGCCACGATCAAGTCCTGGGCCTTGACCATGCCTTTGGACAGGCCGCTGGTGGGCACCGCCCGCAAGCTGGCGCTGAGGGTCCAGTCATCACCGGCCGCTTTGTTCATGGGGGCTGGCAACTCAAGCTTCACGGCTTTAAATGGCGCATTCACGGTCACTCGAACGCCATCGGACCCCGTTTGATCGACGTCTACCATGAAGTTCGTCATCCCGCTGGCCCGTCGTGCGGCTAATGCCAAACGGCCCAGCGAAGGGGTCCGCGCGACGTCTTCGGCACGCAGGGCGCCCTTCACCGTCGCGCGCAACGTGGTCGTTGAGTCATCACGTTTACGCCAATTGCCCGAGCCTTCAACGTTGCCACCTAGCCAATCAGCTTTCGCGCGCGTCAAATCCAGTGAGTTGTCGGTAAACCGAACATTGCCTTGTAAGCGCTGCAGGGGCGGCAACCCATCAACCAAACTGAGCGTCACATTATTCAGGTTAGCCTCGCCTGCAATCTGTACCGACCCGTTGTCATTTGCAGCGACTGGCACGGTCACAGCCAATGACACCGAGGCGTCGCCCTCGCTGCGCCACTTGGTCAGCAAGCCTTCGGTGCGCACCCCCAACGGCGTGCGGTTCAACTCGTTCAACCAAACGGCAAGCGGGCCGGCTGCGGTCAGCGTGACTTTGAGCGGTCTGTCGCTTGTGAAGTCGGGCCACGTCAAACGGCTTTCGCGCAACACGATGGCAGGCGCGCGCAACAAACGACCACTCACCTGCCGCAACTCAATCGCGTTGTCGCTGAGTTCAAAACGCCCGTTCAACTGCGCCACGGCGGGCCAGTCTTGGTCTTTACCTAACCTGCGCGCATAGTCGTAGGTCGCGTTAACCACATCCGCCTTGACGTCGAATACCCCCGCCTCTCGCGACTTAAACGGGTAATCAGCCAAGCGCCCATCAAACAACACCGTCGTGTTCTTGATCTGACCCGACAAAACATGGGTGGCCAGATAGGCACGTACCTCCGGCAGGCTGGCCGGCAAATAGCGGGGCAGAGCAGTGACCGCCATTGCATCAACTTGAGCTGCGAGTTTCAGATGACCATTCGGCGACCCATCGGCACGCCAAGTGGCATCTCCCACCAATAAACCATCGGGGGTTTGTAAGCGTGCTTTCTCAATCGCCACTTGCCACTCTGAATTGGCGCCGCTTGGTGCTTTCCAACGGACCGATGCCGTCCCCGACGACAACGAGACCACAGGGTCCACCCACACGCCCGGCAAACTCAGGCGGCCTTGGTCAAAAACCAAACTCGCCTCGCCGCCTTGGGTGTCGGCTCGCCACTTGAGACTGACGCCCTCCGCACCGGGACGACCCAACGCACCATCACCCTTGGGATCGGGCAACGCCTGCCACGCCAGCCCTGTGGCCTCACCTTCGGTCTTGAACTGCGTAGGCTGAGCCAGGTCGCCCGACCAGCTCAGGGACGCTTTATTTACGCGGCCCTTGGGCATCAGCGCGATCAGCTGACGGCGCACGGCTTCGTCAACCGGCAGTCGACTGGCCAACGCATTGACCAGCTCAATGTCCACCCGGTCGGCCAGTAACTGCCAAACAGCCGGTGTCGTTGCCGTACCCGCCTGCCACGTTAATTCGGCATTACCGCCCGGCCATTTCAGCCCATCTGCGGTTTCAAAGGCCAGATTACGGGTGCGCAAAGTCCAGTTGAGATCGGTTTCCGACCACTCGACCTGACCCGCCAGTTGTTTGAGGCGAATCGGCTCTAAGGTCTCGCCCAATTGGACGTCGACATCACGCATGCCGATGTCATTACGCACGGATTGCACGCGTAAACCGCGCCCAACCACCAAAGACAGACCCCAGCTCCCCTCGCCCCCATTGACCCACTGTTTGGGTAGCTTCAATTTGTCTTGTGTCGGCCAGCTATCAGGCGGCAACAGCTGCACCAGCATGGCGCGCAAGGCCTGGAATTGCACACGCGGCAGCTGCGTGTCAATCTGGCCCTCCCAAGCCGCGAAGTCGGTCAGCGAGTTCTCGAAGTAACTGCTGCGCATGCGGGCAGCCACGTTGAGCCGATCACCCAAAGCCGCCGGTGGCGTCATCGAGAGGCTGATGTCATGCGAACGCCGCCCATTGATCAAGTTGGCATCGATGGCCTCAAAAGTCCAAGCCTGAGACTCTCCCATGCGATCGGCCAAACGAACAGTGGCGTTTTGCGCCCCCATGCGCGGCTGTGCCAAAACCCAATCCAGCCAAGCGGGTACCGATTGTTCGGTGTCGGCGGCTATACCGATACCTGCGACCGACCACTGGCCTATGCCATCTCGCTCAACCAATACATCGGCATTGTTGACTTGTAAATTTTCAAGTTGCAACTGCCACAACGATGCCAAAGAGAATTGCACATCGATGTTGCCGATCGACAGCGCAGAGCCGCCATCGCGCGCTTGAATTTGGATCTGGTCAATCTGAAAACGCGTGGTCCAACCACTCGCCGCGCCCCGCAGCTGCGCGATCTGGACGGGTAGACCAACTGTTTCAGTCAGCTTGGTTTCGAGGTCTGCACGCCAATTGTCAATACGAGGCACAATCGCCACGTGGATCAACGCATACACGCTGCCAATGAGGGCCCAGGCAATTAACCAAACCACCAATAGCCATTTCAAAGCCGTGCGGATACGGCTTGATTTGATGACTGGCGTTTGTGCTGACGATCCCATGGATTAATTATGACCTCGACCGCCCCTGATTCCCATGACAGCGTGACTGGTTTTGATAACCAAGCCACAGGCACCGACTTGGTCGCACATGCCCGGTTTGTTCAGCGCGTCCGCCGACGCTACGCCGAGCAGCTGCCACTGCTGGCACCGGGGGTACCCACGCTGGCGGACATGGCGCAAACCTGCGACGCGCTGACCGAGCAAGGCTATGACCTCAGCAGCCGCTTGCGTATCTTGCGACAGCTGGTCATTGAGCGCCTTGCCACCCTTGATTGCACGGGCAAGGCATCGGTGGGCGATGTCACACTGGCCGCCACCCACTTGGCTGAGTTCACACTGGACCAAGCCGTCACGCACGCCGTGGCCACCCTGAAGGAAATTCACGGCACCCCCATCATCGAGCCACCCGAGGGGCCGACCCCAGAGCCCGTGGAGGCCACCCTTTGGATCGTCGGCATGGGCAAACTCGGCGCGCGTGAGCTCAACGTTTCCAGTGACATCGACCTCATTTATGTCTACGACGTCGACGGCAAAACAACGGGTAACGCGAATGGTCTGCAACGTATCTCCAACCACGCTTTTTTCGGTAAGGTGGTTAAACAGGTCTATCAACTAATCGGCGAGACGACGGAACACGGCTTCGTTTTCAGGGTTGACTTGGCCCTGCGCCCCAATGGCAGCGTCGGCCCGGCCGCAATCGCATTGGACGCGCTAGAAAATTATTTCCTGATTCAAGGGCGCGAATGGGAGCGTTTTGCATGGCTCAAAAGTCGCGTGGTCGCCCCGACATCGGCGCGCCGAAGCACGCGCGTACACGAACTACGCGATGTGGTGCTGCCCTTCGTATTCAGGCGCTATCTGGACTACAACGTCTTTGAGGGCCTGCGCCGCTTGCACCAGCAAATACGCGCCCACGCAGCACAGCGTGCCGCGGGCCATCCCGAGCGCGCCAACGATGTGAAGCTATCGCGCGGTGGCATCCGTGAAATTGAATTCACCGTGCAACTGCTGCAGGTGGTGCGCGGAGGCCAGTTCCCTGAATTGCGTACGCGGCCCACGCTTGACGCGCTGACGCGCCTCTCAAAAGCGGGGCTCATGCAGGCCGACAAAGCAGACGCTTTGCGCGATGCCTACGAGTTTTTACGGCGCGTTGAACACCGTGCGCAATACCTTGACGACCAGCAAACGCACATCCTGCCCACAGATGACACCGATTTGGAATGGGTCGCCACAACCATGGGCTTTCCCACGGTCGCCGCGTTTTTATGCGCCCTCAGTAGCCACCGCGAAGTGGTGGCACATGAATTCGACATCCTGTTGGGTGGCGAACAACCCTGTACCAATTGCAACGGCGAAAAGCGGCTTGAGACTGACCTCGACAGTGTTCTAGATGGGCTGCACAGCCCACTCAAAGAACACCTTGCAACCTGGAAAGACCAACCTCGTATTCTGGGCCTGCGCGATGAGTCACGCACCCGCTTGGCTCGCCTGCTGCAACGAACACAGGCCTGGATGGATGACGGCAAAGTATCCGAAGTCGGAGCGCTCCGGTTCGCCGACTGGCTTGAACCCTTGATGCGACGGGACAGCTACTTGGCCTTGCTCCAAGAGCGGCCTGCCATCCATGAGCGCATGCTGCGCATCCTCAGTGCGGCGAAGTGGCCGGCACGGTATCTCATTCAACACCCCAGTGTGATTGACGAACTGGCCAACCCCGAGCTCTTCTCCGAGCGCTTCAATGGGCAGCAGTTTGAGGCCGAGCTTCAAGCCCGTCGCGCAGCACTCAAGCGAACCGGCGAGGATACCGACGAGGCCCTATTGGATCTGTTGCGTCGCGCCCATCACAGTGAGGTGTTTCGCACGCTCGCGCGCGACGTTGAAGGACGCTTGACCGTCGAGTTTGTTGCTGACGACCTCAGTGCACTGGCCGACAGCATCCTGCGTGTCACCTTGCAATGGTGCTGGGAGCGCTTGCGTCAACGCCACGCCCCAGAGCCACGCATCGCGATCTTGGCTTACGGCAAATTGGGTGGCAAAGAGCTCGGTTACGGTGGCGATCTCGACATCGTTTTCGTTTACGACGATGACCACGATGACGCCCAAACCATTTACGCAGCGCTGGTGCGCAAGCTGATCAACTGGTTGACCGTCAAGACGGCTGAGGGTGACTTGTACGAGATCGATACCGCGTTACGCCCCAATGGCAACTCGGGCATGTTGGTCACACGATTTGAGGCCTATGCCGACTACCAAGCGCAACGCGGCAGCAACGCGGCGTGGACTTGGGAACACCAAGCGATCACCCGGGCGCGCTTCGTGATGGGGCAGCCGGAGCTAGAGGCGCAGTTTGACGCCGTCCGGCGCAGCGTCATGGTGGCTCCCCGTGACACCACCGCCTTGAAAACCGAAATCATGAACATGCGCGAGCGCGTGCGCCAAGCCCATCACGTACCGGACGGGCTCTTCGATGTCAAACACAGCGTGGGCGGCATGGTGGATGCCGAGTTTGTTGTGCAATACCTGCTGCTGGCACACAGCGCTCAGCACCCAGAATTGATTCCCAATTTGGGGAATATCAAGCTGATCCGAATTGCGCAAACCTGCGGTTTACTGCCGCCAACCGTGAGTGAGGCAGCGATGGACGCCTACCGGTCGCTGCGACAAATCCAACACCGCGCGCGTCTCGACGAGGCACCCACCCAAGTGCCGCTGGATGATGCAGCCGCATACCGAGAGGCCATATTGGCCCTGTGGAACAGCGTATTCGAGACCGCTTAAGCGGTCGCCGGTGTGATCTGTTTGCGGTAGCGGTTGAGCGCCTGCACAGTATCAAACCGCTGGCCAAACAACAAACCCAGGTTGTGCAAAATGCGCTCGACCACTTTGGTTTCCCACGTCACATCAAACTGGATTTGACCATCCAACCAATGCTCTAACCAGCCGGGTTCGGGCATTCGGCTTTGCACGGTGTCGTTGGGGAACAGCGTTTTGTTAACGTGTAAGTTGGTGGGGTGCAAAGCCTGCGCCGTCCGACGCGCGCTGGCCATGAGCACACCGACTTTGGCAAATGCGGCGCGTGCATCGTCACCGAAACGCTCAATCGCACGGCGCATGTAACGCAAATACGCACCGCCGTGTCGTGCCTCGTCTTGGCTGAGGGTGGTGTAGATGTGCTTAATGACAGGCTCGTTGTGCCACTGTGCCGCGCGACGGTACCAATGATTCAGTCGTATCTCGCCGCAGAAATGCAACATCAAGGTTTCGAGTGCCGGTGCGGGGTCGAAGTCGAAGCGCACGGCGTGCAACTCGGCTTCAGTTGGCACGAGGTCAGGCCGGAAGCGGCGCAAGTACTCAATCAAGACGAGTGAATGCTTTTGCTCTTCAAAAAACCAAATGGACATGAACGCGGAGAAATCAGAGTCATCGCGGTTGTCGCGCAGAAACATCTCCGTGGCGGGCAATGCAGCCCACTCGGTAATGGCGTTCATCTTGATGGTTTGGGCCTGTTCATCGGACAGGGCAGAGGGGTCAAAGTCTTTCCAAGGAATATCCTTGTCCATGTCCCATCTCACCGCTTCCAGTTGTTTGAACAACTCGGGGTACAGCATCCACTACTCCTGCGCAACTTGGTTCGATCACCGCATTTTACGGGGGCTCATGCCCCTCGTAAAAATGCTGCGCATAGACCCCCTCAGTGGTTAAAGGGCTTCTGCTAGTGCCGCTCGATACGCCACGCCTCGATAGCGTCCCGCAGATCTTTGGCTCGGCCGAACACTTTGGCGACTTTGGCGTCTGGAATTAAACGCAATGCGACGGCGCTGCCTCCCACCCAAATTTCGGTCTCGGGTGGCAACATGCCGCGCAACTGTCGCAACTGGCTGAGCACCTCTTTGGGCGCATTCTGGCTGGAGAAGCTCAGGGCGAAGATATCGGGCTTGACCGCCAAGCAGGCCGTAACCGCCTCAGTCAGGGGCATGCTGGGGCCCAACGACAACCGCTCACAACCGGCTTGCGCAAACATGGACTCCGCCATCAACAAACCCACCTCGTGGCGTTCTGTCGATAACGTGGCCAGTAACACCCGGGGTGGTTTTCCGTTCGCTTGCAACGGCAACTGTTCCATGGCTTGCATCAGTACGCTTTTGACGACTGCGGTAAACAAATGCTCTTGGTAAATGGCCATTTGGCCACTCAGCCAAAACTCACCCACCTGCGCGCCGAGGGGCGCAATCACTTCCTCGATGGCATCCGCCAAGCCCCGTTCTGCAATGATTTGCATAAGTGTCTGGTGCAAAGCGCGGCGATTGGTGGCTTTGACCAGCGAGACCAAATGGGCCAGCAACGCCTGATCCTCTTGCGCAGCCACGCGCGCCACGATGGGGGTGGTTACGCTTTCCACCTCGCGCTGCAGTACCTCAAGCGGCATGGGCACAACACGCCCGGCGCGCATGCCAACATCCAACAACCGCTTGATGAGGCGCAATCGGAGTAATTGGTCTTCGTCATAGACCCGCTCTTGGGTGTCATCCCGCTGAGGCAGGGGGAAGCCGTATCGGCGCTCCCAAACGCGCAAACGATCTTTAGCGATGCCGGTATCGCGCTCGATGTCCGAGATGGTGTATATCCACGTCATATAAATTGGAACCGTAAGGGTGTAAAAATAAATTTGTCTTTTGTCTAAGACAAGTTAGTATCGGCCAGATCGTTACTTTGGCAAGTACTTTTTGGGCAACCTAGGGTATCTACCTGTGGACATACCCCCAATAATGACCTTTTGTCCAACCTGCGCATGAAAACTTTAACGCAATCAACAGAAACACCTTTGTCCGGCATGCGGCCCCGCGTGGCCATTGTGGGCTCTGGCATCGCCGGTTTGTCCGCTGCGTATGCGTTGCGTGACACCGCTCACGTGACCCTGTTCGAAGCCAATGACTATTTCGGTGGACACACCCACACCGTTGATGTCACCCTGCCCACGCCCACCGGCGAACAAACCTGGGGCATCGACACCGGCTTTTTGGTCCTCAATGAGCGCACCTACCCCGGTCTGTTGGCGTTATTTGCCGAACTCAAGATCCCGCTGGCGCCCTCAGACATGTCGTTTTCGGTCAAGGTGCCCAATGCACGGGGAAACGGCCAGACACTGGAGTGGAGTGGCACCACACTCGGGGCGGTGTTCAGCCAAAAGACCAACCTGTTTCGACCCGACTTCTGGCGCATGCTCCGCGACATTCTGCGGTTCAACAAAAT
>OCVQ010000172.1_pt1 | contig 57479 bp, 51 predicted proteins | sample 1539061 | NCBI WGS metagenome assembly OCVQ01 (sample SAMEA3355526, study PRJEB22509) | marine metagenome | biome: marine; feature: river plume; material: water | place: USA | collected 2010-08-08 | depth 0.5 m | reverse complement strand
CCGCGCCCTGCCCCAACCGCCCCCGCCCGCTAAACCCAAAGACACCCGTTCCCCGCATGTCTTCTTGCGCCAAATATCCCGAGGGGTGAGGCCAAAGGCCGAGGGGGGCCGCGCCCCCCTTTGGATCTCCCCCAAATGCGCGCGCCTTTGGGGTTGCGCGCCTGCCCGCGATGTCTATAACCCACGACAATTTGCGACCGGGGATGCCCGCGTGTCACGCGCACGCGCGCGCCCCGCTCCCCTGCCGCCGCCAGCTAGGAAAGAGGTGCCCCATGCCAAAAAGAACCGATATCAAATCGATCATGATCATCGGCGCGGGGCCCATTGTGATCGGGCAAGCCTGCGAGTTTGACTACTCCGGCGCACAAGCTTGCAAAGCCCTGCGCGAAGAAGGCTACCGGGTCATTCTGGTCAACTCCAACCCCGCCACCATCATGACCGACCCCGGCATGGCCGATGCAACCTATATCGAGCCGATCACCCCCGAAGTTGTCGCCAAGATCATCGAAGCCGAACGCCCCGACGCGCTCCTGCCAACGATGGGGGGCCAAACCGGTCTCAATACAGCGCTCTCACTGGCGGATATGGGCGTCTTGGAGAAATTCAACGTCGAACTGATCGGTGCCAATCGCGCGGCCATCGAAATGGCCGAAGACCGCAAACTCTTCCGCGAAGCGATGGACCGGATCGGTCTTGAAAATCCCCGCGCCACCATCATCACCGCCCCCAAACTCCCGAATGGCAAACGCGACCTGAAAGAAGGCGTGCGGCTTGCACTGGCAGAGTTGGAAGATATCGGCCTGCCCGCCATCATCCGCCCCGCCTTCACCATGGGCGGCACAGGCGGCGGGGTGGCCTATAACCGCGAGGATTACGAGCATTACTGCCGCTCCGGCATGGATGCCTCCCCCGTGGGCCAGATCCTCGTCGACGAGTCGCTCTTGGGCTGGAAAGAATTCGAGATGGAGGTGGTGCGCGACAAGGCCGATAACGCCATCATCGTGTGCTCGATCGAAAACGTCGATCCAATGGGCGTGCACACCGGCGATTCGATCACTGTCGCCCCCGCCCTCACCCTGACCGACAAAGAATACCAGATCATGCGGAACGGCTCGATTGCCGTTCTGCGCGAAATCGGCGTCGAAACCGGTGGCTCCAACGTGCAATGGGCAATCAACCCTGCCGATGGCCGCATGGTGGTGATCGAGATGAACCCCCGCGTCTCGCGCTCCTCGGCTCTGGCCTCCAAGGCCACAGGCTTCCCCATCGCCAAGATCGCCGCCAAACTCGCCGTGGGCTACACGCTCGATGAGCTGGACAATGACATCACCAAAGTCACCCCCGCCTCTTTCGAGCCAACCATTGACTATGTCGTCACCAAAATTCCGCGCTTCGCCTTCGAGAAATTCCCCGGCGCCGAACCGCTGCTGACCACCGCGATGAAATCCGTGGGCGAGGCCATGGCCATTGGCCGCACCTTCCACGAATCCGTGCAAAAGGCGTTGGCGTCGCTGGAAACAGGCCTCACTGGCTTTGACGAAATCGACATCCCCGGCGCGCCGGATGTGGCCGCAATCAAAAAAGCGCTCTCCCAAGCCACGCCCGACCGTATGCGCGTCATCGCCCAAGCCATGCGCCATGGCCTGAGCAACGACGACATCGGTGCCGTCACCAAATTTGACCCATGGTTTCTCGACCGCATCCGCGAGATCATCGACGCCGAAGCGCAGATCCGCAAAAATGGCCTGCCCGTCACCGAAGAAGGCCTGCGCCGCCTGAAAATGCTGGGCTTCAGCGACGCCCGCCTCGCCACACTCACCGGGCGCACCGAAACCAATGTCCGCCGCGCCCGCCAAAACCTTGGCGTCACGGCTGTCTTCAAACGCATCGACACCTGCGCCGCCGAATTCGAGGCGCAAACCCCCTATATGTATTCCACCTACGAAGCCCCCGCGATGGGCGATGTAGAATGCGAAGCCCGCCCCTCCGACAAGAAAAAAGTCGTCATCCTTGGGGGCGGCCCCAACCGGATCGGCCAAGGCATCGAGTTCGATTACTGCTGCTGTCATGCCTGCTACGCGCTCACCGACGCGGGCTATGAAACCATCATGATCAACTGCAACCCCGAAACCGTCTCCACCGACTATGACACCTCAGACCGCCTCTATTTCGAGCCGCTGACCTTTGAACACGTCATGGAAATTCTCCGGGTCGAGCAGCAAAATGGCACGCTTCATGGCGTCATCGTGCAATTCGGCGGTCAAACCCCGCTGAAGCTGGCCAATGCGCTTTACGAAGAAGGCATTCCAATCCTCGGCACCACCCCCGACGCGATTGACCTGGCCGAAGACCGCGAGCGCTTCCAGCAACTCGTGATCAAACTGGGCCTCAAACAGCCCGTCAACGGCATCGCCCATTCCGACGCCGAAGCGCTGCAAATCGCCGCCGCCATCGGCTTCCCGCTGGTGATCCGCCCCTCCTATGTTCTGGGTGGGCGGGCAATGGAAATCGTCCGCGATCAGGCTCAGCTAGAGCGCTACATCAAAGAGGCCGTCGTGGTCTCGGGTGACAGCCCGGTCTTGCTCGACAATTACCTCTCCGGCGCAGTTGAAGTCGATGTGGATGCATTGTCAGACGGAAAAACCGTCCATGTCGCAGGCATCATGCAGCATATCGAAGAGGCCGGCGTCCACTCCGGCGACAGTGCCTGCTCGCTGCCGCCCTATTCGCTCCCCGACGAGATCGTTGCCGAAATCACGCGCCAAACCAAAGCCTTGGCCATGGCTCTGGGCGTTGTCGGCCTGATGAACGTGCAGTTTGCAGTCAAACAAGGCGACGTCTACCTGATCGAAGTAAACCCGCGCGCCTCGCGCACGGTGCCCTTTGTCGCCAAAGCCACCGACAGCGCGATTGCCTCCATCGCCGCGCGCCTCATGGCGGGCGAGCCTATGGAAAACTTCCCCCTCCGCGCCGCATATCCCGCAGGCGTCGGCCCCGACAGCCCGCTGCCTCTGGCCGAACCTATGACCCTCGCCGACCCGAAAACCCCGTGGTTCTCGGTCAAGGAAGCCGTGCTCCCCTTCGCCCGCTTCCCCGGCGTCGATACGCTCTTGGGTCCGGAAATGCGCTCCACGGGCGAAGTCATGGGCTGGGACCGCACCTTCGCTCTGGCCTTCCTCAAGGCACAGATGGGCGCAGGCACGCATCTGCCCGAAGAGGGCCGGGTGTTTGTCTCTATCCGCGACGACGACAAGACACCCGAGATGGCCAAAGCCCTCACAGCGCTGGTCGCCATGGGTTTCACCATCATCGCAACCGATGGCACCCAAAAATGGGCCGCCGCCCAAGGCATCGCGGCCAAACAGGTGAACAAAGTCTATGAAGGGCGCCCGAATATCGTCGACATGCTGAAAGACGGGGAAATCGCGCTGGTGTTCAACACCACCGAGGGCGCACAAGCCATTTCCGACAGCCGCGACATCCGCCGCGTCGCCTTGATGGACAAGATCGCCTATTTTACCACCGCCGCCGCCGCCGTCGCCGCCGTCGAAGCCATGCAAGCACGCTCCGAAGGCTACCGCGTGCGGACTTTGCAAGGCTAAGTCGACCGCAGCTTATCGGGTCAAGAAACGCCAAGGGCGGGGGGCTTTCCCCGCCCTTTTTCATGCCCTCACTCCTCCAAGCTCTTCATCGCCTCCGCTGCCGCCATCTCGCCGCGCGCCCATGCAAGCAGCACCGCCTCATCGCGCGCCGCTTGGCCAAAACCGGGCCGCCCCTCCATCTCCTCCATGGGCTGAAACTCTGCCCGAGTATCCTGCCCGTCCAAAATCCCCGACAGCCGCGCCAGCATGAAGGCGCGGAGCACGTCATTCATCCGTGGCCCGTATCCCGCCCCCATCGAGCGGAAGAATTTCAACACATCCTTCTCCACCCAAAAGGTGACCTTCTGCTTTTCCTGCGGATAGCGCGCCTGCGCGATCTCGGCCCATTCTGGCGGAACCCGGTTCGCGCTCAGAATGGGCGCATGCAGATCCCACTCCAACTGGGCCAGCACGTCGTGCATGTAATGCAGATGCGCTGCCTCTAGCTTGGTGCGGGTTGGGCGCGCAGCGGTCGGGCGTTTGATCGGGCTGGGCATCGGTGGGGCACTCCATGAAACATCACCGTTCCACCCTGCCCTGCGCGCGTTAAGGAAAGAGAATCTGACCGCGCGCCACGTCATGACGCCAACCAGACGCCACCCATACGTCAATCATACACGAAAAAACTGCGGTTCCGCCCCGTTAACCTCGCCGGACGCAACTGCCATATCTGGATAGATTACGGCGCTTCGTCTTCCAGATGCAGCTTCATATCAATCAAGATCTGCTGCAAAGCCACCGTCTCTCGCAGCAACCGTTTCGCCTCATTGACCGAGATTTTCCCGTCCTCAATCGACTGGTTATACTCCGCCATCAGCATGGCAAATCGTTGCGACAAGGTGATGACATCTTGATTGATGCCCCCCTTACGCGCCTGATTTTCCCCACGAGACCCGTAACTTAGGGTAATTCCCTTCAAATCAGCCAAGGCCCCGGTGACATGCGGAAAAGATGCTGCTGCCTCCAATTGGGCCACCGTGTCGATGGGCATATAGCGATCACCATGCTCCGGATTGTCCGAGTAATACCGCCCCAGCGTCGCCTTTGACTTCCCCGTCAGCGCGCAAGCCGCTTCAATTCCGACGTCCTTGACCAATGCTTCTGTGTGCTTTTTCAAATACCCACTCACCCGCCTCGCCCTTATTCCAAACCCGATGGGGAAATCATACCTGCTTTTCCCATTAATCCTAACGGATGGGAATGTCATTTATAAAGCATTCCCGATGTTTACGGGAATGTGCGAGTATCGGCGCCTCCCGGCGCCTTCAGGGAGGGGGCTTTGCTCTGCCCTGCGACAGGTAAATGGTGCAGGGTCGGCAGGGGCCATGTAAATGGTCTCTGTCGACTTTCCAAAGCTTCGTCGCGTGGCGTTCATCACTCACGGATCGCCCCCTTCCTGCTCCACTTCCCCCCCTTGCACGGCCCCGTGCCGCTCGTTAACCCTTCGCTCATGGCAAAGCTCTATTTTCATTACTCGACGATGAATGCAGGCAAATCGACGATCCTGCTGCAAGCGGCACATAATTACCGCGAACGCGGCATGGATACCTATTTGCTTACCGCGCGGCTTGATACCCGCGCAGGCCAAGGCCGTATCGCCAGCCGGATCGGGATCGGTGAACCAGCCGATACTTTCGCCCCCGACGATGATGTTTTTGCGATAATTTCCAAAGCCTTATCCAAAAACCCCATCGCCTGCATCTTCCTCGACGAGGCACAGTTCCTGACCAAAGACCAAGTCTGGCAGCTGGCCCGCGTTGTCGACGATCTCAACGTTCCCGTCATGGCTTATGGCCTGCGGGTGGATTTTCGCGGCGAACTCTTCCCCGGTTCCGCCGCCCTCCTCGCCCTCGCCGACGAAATGCGCGAAGTCCGCACCATCTGTCATTGCGGCCGTAAAGCCACGATGGTTGTTCGCAAAGACGCCCAAGGCCAAGCCCTGCGCGATGGCGCTCAGGTGCAGATCGGTGGCAATGAAACCTACGTGAGCCTCTGCCGCCGTCACTGGCGCGAGGCCACAGGTGACCCAGCCTCGCCCCCTCTGCCGCTGCGCTAATTGTCGCCCTTCGGATCGGCAAAACCACGCTCTCCCGAATCCCACGCGCTGGCGCTGCCCGCCAAAGGTGCTAGGCTCCCGCGTAATTCCCGATTTAGGAGAGGCCCATGCCCCCCGTCCGCGCCCCTTTTTTTCAAGCGCCCCAACGGCACCTGGCCGCATTTTTATTGGCAAGCCTGACCGCGCTCGCCCAGCCCGCACAGGCCCAAGACAAACCCGCCATAGAGCAACAATTTCAACGCTGGCTCACCCAAACCATCTGGCCACGCGCCAAGGCCAAAGGCGTCACCCGCGCCACATTCGATTCAGCTTTTCAAGGCGTTACATTGAACTGGTCACTCCCGGACCTCGTGCCGCCGGGCAGCAAAGCAGGTCCGGCAAGAGACCAACACCAAGCAGAGTTTGGCACCCCCAGCGCCTACTTCGCCCCAGCAGGCCTCCGCGCGACAACCGCCACAGGTCGCGAGATGGCCAAGAAACACGCGCAATCGCTCGCGGCCGCCAGTCGCAAACACGGTGTGCCCCCTCAAATCTTGCTTGCCATCTGGGGCCGCGAAAGCGGCTTTGGTCGCGCAAAGATCCCCCATAACGCTTTTGAAGTGCTGGGCACCAAAGGTTTTATGTCCACCCGAGCGACCTATTTTGCCGATGAACTCATCGCCGCGCTGCAAATTTCCCAAGCCCGCCACGCCCCGCCCGGTGCCATGACCTCAAGCTGGGCAGGCGCATTGGGACAGCCACAATTCATGCCGTCGAATTTTCTGAAATACGCCGCAGATGGCGATGGAGATGGGCATGCCGACATCTGGCGTTCCGAGGCCGACACTCTTGCCTCCATTGCCCAATATCTGGCCCAACACGGCTGGCAAAATGGGCGCGACTGGGGCTTCGAAGTCGCAGTCCCCGAGGCTGTGTCCTGCGCGTTGGAAGGCCCGGACCAAGGGCGAAAGCTGGCGGAATGGCAAGCCATGGGCCTGACACGCATTTCCGGCAAAGCCTTCCCTGCAAATGAAAATGGCAAGGACCTCTTCTTGCTGATGCCCGCAGGCCGCTACGGCCCAGCCTTTCTCGTTACGCCGAACTTTTACGTTCTCAAGGCCTACAACATGTCCGACCTCTATGCGCTCTTCATAGGCCATGTCAGCGACCGTATCGCCTATGGATCTGGTGATTTCATCACCGCATGGGGCGCGCTTGGGTCCCTCACACGCGGCGACATCGCCCGCATGCAACGCGCACTTGAGGCGCAAGGCCATGACGTCGGCGGCGCCGATGGCCTGCCCGGCTACAAAACCCGCCGCTCGATTGGCCGCTGGCAAGACGCCCAGAGCCAACCCTCCACCTGCTTTCCCACCAGCCCCCTGAAAGCCACCCTGCGCTAAGCGGAATTTTGCAAAATTCCGCAAAGGCCCTTGCAAGGGCCTTCCACGATTTCTTGCAAGAAATCGTATGTTTACGCGCGTTCAACCAGCACAGAGCCCACCGAATACCCCGCCCCGAACGAGCAGATCACGCCTGTGTCTCCCGGAGCCAAATCAGCCGAATGCTTGGCAAAAGCGATGATCGATCCCGCCGATGATGTATTGGCGTAATCTTGCAAGATATTGGGCTGCTCCCCCGGCAGCGGCTCGCGCCCCAGCACTTTGCGCCCAACAAAATCATTCATCCCCTTATTGGCCTGATGCAGCCACATCCGCTTGAGATCCCCTGCCGCAATGCCCTCGGCTTCGAGATGCGCGAGAATATGCGCCGAGACCATCGGCACCACTTCCTTGAACACCTTCCGTCCTTCTTGCATGAATTGCATATCACGCCGATCCGCCACGCCATCGGGGCGGGTGCGTCGCAAGAAGCCGTTGTTATTGCGAATATTGTTCGAGAAAACTGTCGCACATCGTGTGGAGAGCACTTTGAAATATCCGCCCTTGGCCTCCTCAGCGCGTTCCAAAACCGTCGCCGTCGCCACATCGCCAAAGATAAAATGGCAATCGCGGTCGCGCCATTCCAAATGGCCCGAGGTGATCTCGGGATTGACCACAATCGCCTTCCGCACCGACCCCGAACGGATCATATCCGCAGCCGCCTGAATGCCAAATGTCGCCGAAGAACATGCCACGTTCATGTCAAAGGCAAAGCCCCCAGCCCCCAAAAGCTGCTGGATCTCGATCGCCACGGCCGGATAGGCCCGCTCCAGATTGGATGCCGCGCAAATCACCAGATCAATCTCGGCCCCCTCAATCCCTGCTTGGGCGAGCGCCGTCTGGCAAGCCGCGAGCGCAATCTCGGCCATGATACCCGGTTCGTCATCGCCGCGCTGGCGCAACCGCGGATACATCCGCGTCGGATCCAGAACACCTTCCTTATCCATCACATGGCGTTGCTCGATACCGGAGGCCTTGAAGATGAATTCAGACGACGACTGCGGCTTGGCCTCCAGCGTCCCTTCTGCGATTTCGGCGCTATGGGCGGCATTCCACAGGTCTGCGTAGGCATTATAGCTCGCCACCAACTCGTCATTGGTAATCACCTGCTCAGGCGTGAACACTCCACTCCCAGTAATTGCGGGTTGATACATCTTTTCTCTCCTCATCCCCTCCGCAGGGCGGCGGGTATTCTCACGTCAACCGATCAAACCGGATTGGGCAAGGCCCGGCCCGCGAAATGGGCCTCCAGATTGTCCACCACCATCATCCCCATCGATATTCGCACATCGAGCGCCGCAGTGCCCAGATGCGGCAACAGAACCACATCCTCGCGTGCCAGCAGCGCTGCGGGCACCTTCGGTTCGAATTCATACACATCCAGACCCGCCCCGCCAATCTGCCCGGCCTCCAATGCCGCAATCAGCGCCGCCTCATCCACCACATCGCCCCGGGCAATATTGATCACCCGCCCATGGGGGCGCATCGCGGCCAACACCTCGGCTCCCACCAAATGATGCGTCTGCGCGCCCCCCGGTGTGGCCACCACCAGCACATCCACCTGTGCGGCCAGTTCGGTCAAACCCGCCACTTGGCGCGCCGGAAATGTCATCGTCTTTTGCGACCGATTGAAATAGAGCACCTCCATTCCAAAGCCAAAATGGCAGCGTCGCGCAATGGCTTGGCCGATCCGCCCCATCCCGATGATGCCCACGGTCTTGCCACTCAGATGCAGCCCAAGCATCTGCGTCGGATGCCACCCCTCCCAAGCACCCGCCCGCACCATCCGCTCCCCTTCCGAGGCACGCCGCGCCGACATCAGCATCAATGTCATGGCAATATCCGCCGTCGCATCGGTCACAGCGCCCGGCGTATTGGTCACCGCAATTCCCGCAGCCACTGCGGCCGCCGCATCGATGTGATTGAAACCAACTCCGAAATTCGCCAACAATTTGCACCGCGCGCCCGGCACATCGGCAAAAACCTCTGCACGAAACAAATCGCCCAAAGTGGGCATCACCGCATCGTAATCTGCCAAGGCTGCGCGCATTTCGGTTCCGCTCAACGGCGTCGTCTCGGCCCGCACTGTCACATCAAACAGCGCTTGCGCCCGTGTTACCACGGCCTCCGGCAAGGGCCGCGCCAATAGAACCTTCGCCATCAAAACATCCTTCCGCCGTTCGGCACATCCAAATCCGGCCGCAGCAACACCACCGCCCCTGCCGCATCCGGCACCCCCAGCACCAATACTTCCGAGATGAACTTGCCAATCTGGCGCGGCGGGAAATTCACCACCCCCATCACCGCTTGGCCCACAAGGCTTTCAGGCGTGTAATGCACAGTGACTTGCGCGGAAGATTGCTTCACCCCGATCTCATCACCGAAATCCACCCACATCTTGATGGCAGGCTTTCGTGCCTCCGGGTAGGGTTCGGCCCGCACCACCGTGCCCTTGCGGATATCTACGGCCATGAAGTCGTCAAAGGAAATCTCAGCCACGCGCCAACTCCCGGCTTCGCCGCGCCGCCGCTGCTACCGCGCGCTCCATCAAGGGCGGTAATCCCGCTCCCTCATCCATCAACACCTCGAGCGCGGCCTGCGTGGTGCCATTCGGGCTTGTGACATTCACCCGCAATTGCGCCGGGCTTTCCTCGGCCGCCTCGGCCAAAGCCCCTGCGCCGCCGACAGTCGCCTTTGCCAATTGCATCGCTAAAGCCGGTGACAGCCCTTCGCCTTCCCCCGCCCGCGCCAATGCCTCGATCAAGTGAAACACATAGGCCGGGCCAGAGCCTGAAACGGCCGTCACTGCATCCATCTGCCCTTCACGCTCAAGGCGCACCACTTGCCCAACCGCCGCCAACAGCGTTTCGGCCAGATCCAGATGCGCGGCAGTCGCTTCGCGATTACCAATGATTGCAGAAATCCCCCGCCCTACGGCGGCAGGCGTATTCGGCATCGCGCGAACAATCGGGCTGTCATCGCCAAAAACCGCTTCAAAGCTCTCTATCGTGGTGCCTGCCGCAATAGAGACAAACAGCGTCCCGCCACCGCCCATGGATGCAATGGTCGGCAAAGCGGCCCCCATCATCTGCGGCTTGACCGCAATCAACACAATCGCAGGTGCCGCTGGCAGTGCAGCATTCACCCCCACACCCGTGCCGCGCAGCCATTCCGATGGATTGGGCTCGATCACATGCACAGCGCTTGGTGCCAACCCTTGCCCCAGCCAACCAGCCAGCAACGCAGACCCCATCTTGCCACAGCCCAGAAGCACCAGCCCCCGCTGCGGAATCTCTCCGAAATCGGTCATTTGCTCTCCCTCGCGTCTTTCACGCCGAGGTTACGCGCGCCCGTAGGCCTCCGCAATCGCCACCTGCATCGCATCTGCCGGTGTCCGGTCCGCCCAAGCCACCAATTGCAGCGCCGGGTAGAATCGTTCGGCACTCAAAACAGCCGCGCGGATCATTGTGTCGATCTGCTCTTCGCTGGCCACCTGACCCCCCGCCAGAATGAGGCCATAGCGCCACACCATCAATTGTTGCTCGGCCCAATAGCTCAGCGCGCCGGCCCAACACTGATCGTTAATCTCATTGAGTGTTTCATAGACCGCAGCCAAACGCCCCTCAGGGGGTTCCATTTCAAACGTGCAAATCAGCCGCAGCGTCTCGTCAAACTCCGACCACGCCAAGGTGATCGAATAAGTGCGCCACTGGCCTTCTACGGCCATTGCAATCTGATCATCGCCAATTCTGTCGAAATCCCAATCATGCTCAGTGGCAAGGGTTTCAACAATGTCGATGGGGTGGATATCGTCCGACAGGTAATTTTCCGACAGGGCCATATCGTCTCTCCTCGTGTCGTGTTGGGGCGGGCTTAGGCCCCAACCACTTGCGGGCTGCTCTAAGGAAAGGGCGAATTACCCTTGCCCTTCCAAGATATGGTGGCCATACGTCTGCCCCCTGTAAAGCAAAATCTTGGGGATAACCCCGATATATTGTGGATGAATGCCGGAGTTACCCCCATCTGATGGTTCCATAGCCCACCTGCGTGGCGCGCGCACCGCATTCTCCCGCAGCGCGCTGCCAAAGCGCCGTGCCAAACCGCCTCAGTCTTTATGAAATGCCGGGATCTTGCGCTCTGCAATGCGCCCCAAAACAGGCTCCACCGAGGGCTGCAGCACAGTCAAAGGCTTTCGCACCCGCTGTTTTTCGCCACCACTTGCAGGCGCTTGCACCCGTTTAGTGGCTTCCACCATCAAGACACCGCCCGCCATTACCATCGACAGGCTATTGCCCATACCCTCCCAAGCATCGGCTGTCTTGCGCCAGAACCGACGCGATGAGGGCGGCTGATAGAGCATCGACAAATGCCGCTCCGGCATGAACGCATGGCGCTTGAGCTGCGCTTCCAACTGTCTGAGCGTGTAAGGCCGTCCAAACCCATAAGGCGTTGCATCCGACCGCGACCACAGCCCGGCTCGGTTGGGCACAATAAACAACGCCCGCCCCCCCGGCCCCAATACCCGCCACGCCTCTTCCAAAAGCGCCGTCGGCTGCTCTGATGTCTCCAACCCGTGCAGCATCACCAATCTGTCTACCAGCCCGGTCTCGATTGGCCAAAGTGTCTCCTCGCACAACACCGACACATTCGGCAGTCCCGCAGGCCATGGCATCACCCCCTGTGGTCCCGGCATCAGGGCAATCACCCGACGCGCATCCGCCAGATAGGGCCGCAACAATGGCGCGGCAAAGCCGAACCCCACCACGGTCTGATGCGCCGCCTCCGGCCACAGCTTGAGCACCTGCCCCCGCACGACCTTCTGCGCCGCCCGGCCCAATGTGCTGCGATAATAAAAATTCCGCAGATCTTGCACGTCCAGATGCATTGCACCTCCGCCCGCCATGGGTCACTCTTGGGTAAAAGATAAGTGCGACAGGACCAGAAAGCCATGCCCCTTCAAATCGTGACCGTCCCCTGCCTGCAAGACAACTACGCCTATCTCGCCCATGACCCCGCCACGGGCCTCACTTGCGTCGTTGATGTCCCCGAAGCCGCGCCGCTTCTTGAGGCGCTGGCCAGCCGGGGCTGGCGCGCCGATCTGGTGCTCTTGACCCATCACCATTGGGACCATGTCGATGGCTTGGCCGACCTCTGCGCCCATCACACCCCCCGCATCGCCGGAGCCGCCGCCGATGCACACCGCCTCCCTGCTCTCGACATAGCCCTTCGCGAGGGCGACCACTTCACCATTGGCACTGCTGTCGGCGATGTGATCGATGTTTCCGGCCATACGCTTGGCCATATCGCGGTGCATTTTCCCGGATCCAGTGTTGTCTTTACCGCCGACAGCCTGATGGCCATGGGATGCGGTCGCCTCTTTGAAGGCACCCCCGCACAAATGTTTGACAGCCTTGGAAAACTTACAAATCTCCCCCCCGAAACACTGGTCTGTTCGGGCCATGAATATACCGAAAGCAACCTGCGCTTCGCATTGACAATCGAGCCTGAAAGCCCCGCCCTGCGCGCGCGCGCCGCGGAGGTTGCCCGCCTGCGTGCCGAAGGCCGCCCCACCGTGCCCTCCACTTTAGCCCAAGAGCAGGCTACCAATCCTTTTCTGCGCGCCTATATACCCGAAGTGAAAGCAGCCGTTGGTCTCTCCGAGGCCGAGGACTCAGAGGTTTTTGCCGCCCTTCGTGCTGCCAAAGATCGTTTCTGACCCCACACACCACCTTCGTTGTCACTTTATTGGGAAAACTACCGCAAAGACGCGAGAAAACACTTGAAGCTGCGCGGATGTAGACCAAACTTTAAGACTAGACCGTCACGGTGCTGACCTACTGGCACCTAGAAACAGGAGCACATGCTGTGCCGTCATTCTCGCCCACCCTCGAAAAATCGATCCACGCGGCTCTGGCTCTGGCCAATGCCCGTCGGCACGAATTTGCGACGCTCGAGCATCTTCTGCTCGCGCTGATCGACGAGCCGGATGCGAACCGGGTGATGAAGGCCTGTTCGGTCGATACCGAAGAGCTGCGTGCCACGCTGGTGGAATTCGTCGAGGACGAATTACAAAACCTGATCACCGATATCGATGGCTCCGAAGCCGTGCCCACCGCCGCCTTCCAGCGCGTGATCCAACGCGCCGCGATCCATGTGCAAAGCTCGGGCCGTACCGAAGTCACCGGGGCCAATGTGCTGGTGGCCATCTTCGCCGAGCGCGAATCCAACGCGGCCTATTTCCTGCAAGAACAGGACATGACCCGCTATGACGCGGTAAATTTCATCGCGCACGGCGTGGCCAAAGACCCTGCCTACGGCGAGCATCGCCCCGTCAAAGGCGCCAACGAAGACGAGGCACAAGCCCAGCCCGGCCAAGCCCCCGAAGCCGAACAAAAAGACAGCGCGCTTGCCAAATACTGCGTCGATCTCAACGTCAAAGCCAACAAAGGCGATGTTGACCCCTTGATCGGTCGCGAAGCCGAAGTAGAGCGCTGCATTCAGGTTCTTTGCCGCCGCCGCAAAAATAACCCCCTCCTCGTGGGCGACCCCGGCGTCGGCAAAACCGCCATCGCCGAAGGGTTGGCGCTGAAAATCGTGCGCGGCGAGACCCCGGAAATCCTGTCGAAAACCACCATTTTCTCCCTCGATATGGGCGCGCTCCTCGCCGGCACTCGGTATCGCGGCGATTTCGAAGAGCGCCTCAAGGCCGTCGTAAACGAACTCGAAGCTCATCCAGATGCCGTGCTCTTCATCGACGAAATCCACACGGTGATTGGCGCAGGGGCAACGTCGGGCGGCGCAATGGACGCCTCCAATCTGCTCAAACCTGCCCTTCAAGGCGGCAAGCTGCGCTGCATGGGGTCGACCACCTACAAGGAATTCCGCCAGCACTTCGAAAAAGACCGCGCCCTCTCGCGCCGCTTCCAGAAGATCGATGTAAACGAACCTTCCGTCGAGGATACCATCAAGATCCTCAAAGGCCTCAAGCCCTATTTCGAAGAGCATCACGGCGTCAAATACACCGCCGATGCGGTCAAATCCGCCGTGGAACTCTCTGCGCGCTACATCAATGACCGCAAGCTCCCCGACAAGGCCATCGACGTGATCGACGAGGCCGGGGCCGCACAACATCTCCTGCCCGACTCCAAACGCCGCAAAACCATCGGCGCTAAAGAAATCGAAGACGTCGTCGCCAAAATCGCGCGCATCCCGCCAAAGAACGTCTCGAAAAATGACGCCGAAGTCCTCAAAGACCTTGAGGCCTCGCTCAAGCGCGTGGTGTTCGGCCAAGATAACGCCATCGAGGCCCTCTCTTCTGCGATCAAACTCGCCCGTGCAGGCCTGCGCGAGCCAGAAAAGCCCATCGGCAACTACCTTTTCGCAGGCCCCACCGGCGTCGGCAAAACCGAAGTCGCCAAGCAACTCGCCTCCTCACTTGGCGTCGAATTGCTCCGCTTCGACATGTCCGAATACATGGAAAAGCACGCGGTCTCCCGCCTGATTGGCGCGCCCCCCGGCTATGTGGGCTTCGATCAGGGCGGCATGCTCACCGATAAGGTCGATCAAAATCCGCATTGCGTGCTCTTGCTCGATGAAATCGAAAAAGCGCACCCAGATGTCTACAACATCCTTCTGCAAGTGATGGACCACGGCAAACTCACCGATCACAATGGCCGCACAACCGATTTCCGCAATGTCATTGTCATCATGACGTCCAACGCCGGAGCCGCGGATCAGGCCAAGGCCGCAGTAGGCTTTGGACGCGACCGTCGCGAAGGCGAAGACACGGCTGCAATCGAGCGCCTCTTCACACCGGAATTCCGCAACCGCCTCGATGCCGTTATCAGCTTCAAGCAGTTGCCAAAGGAAACCATCCTGCAAGTGGTGGAGAAATTCGTCCTACAACTCGAAGCCCAGCTGATGGACCGCCATGTTCACATCGAGCTAACTCGCCCCGCCGCGGAATGGCTGGCCGACAAAGGCTATGATGACCGGATGGGCGCGCGCCCCCTTGGCCGCGTGATTCAGGAAGAGATCAAGAAGCCGCTGGCCGAAGAACTGCTCTTCGGGCGCCTGATAAAGGGCGGCCTGGTGAAAGTGGCGGTCAAGGATGGCAAGCTCGATCTGCAAATCGAAGGCCCCGAAACCCGCCGCATCAAAGGCGACAAGCCTCCGCTGCTGACGGCCGGATGATCCGCGCAGGGGCCTTTTGCGTCTTGCTTTCCGCCCTCCCTCTGGGGGCGGAAACCCTCTCTCTTTCTCCGCCCATCGCCTGCGATTTGGAGAAAGATTGTCACATCCAGCAATATGTCGACCACGACCCCGGCCCCGGCGTCACCGATTTCACCTGCGGCTCGCTGAGCTATGATGGCCATAAAGGCACCGACTTTGCTCTCCCCTCTCTGGCGCGCATGCAAGAAGGCGTGGACGTCCTCGCTTCCGCTGCAGGCCGCGTCGTAGCCATCCGCGATGGCATGGCCGATATGCCCTTCACAGGTTCAGGCGACGATGACGGCAAAGAATGCGGCAATGGTGTCTTGTTGCGCCATGAGGGCGGCTGGGAAACCCAGTATTGTCACCTGCAAGAAGGCTCCGTCATTGTCGCCAAGGGGCAAAGCGTCGCCACAGGCGACGTGCTGGGGCGCGTCGGCCTCTCGGGCAAGACCCAGTTTCCCCATGTTCATCTTTCCGTACGGCACAACGGTGCCGTGATCGACCCATTCGCTCCGACCAAACCCTCCGCCACGACCTGCACCCCCCCAATTGATCTTGCCGCTGCCCCCACACTCTGGGCCGCCCCCCTCGCCTATGAGCCCGGCGGGCTCATATCTTTGGGCTTTGCCTCTGCCGTGCCCGCCTATGATGCAATCAAAGCCGGTACTGCGGCGGCGGCTGTCCTGCCCACAGCATCGCCCGCCCTCGTGCTTTGGGCCCATGCCTATGGCTCTCGACCGGGCGATGCACTTGCGCTCACCATCGATGCCCCTGACGGGCCATGGTTTGCCATCGATGTTGTCTTGGACAAAGCGCAAGCACAGTATTTTCGTGCTGCGGGCCGCAAATCCCGCGCACCGCTCCCGCCCGGCACATGGCGCGGCACGGTGATCCTCTTGCGGGACGGGCAAGAAATCGACCGCCGCGAAACCCAGATCACCGTTCAGTAAGTTTCAACTCGATCCGACGGTTCTGTGCGCGCGCCTGCGCCGAATTCTCCGCATTCAACGGCTGATATTCCCCAAAGCCATTGGCCGCCAAACGATTGGGCGAAATGCCCAAATCTCCCGCCATGTAGCGCACCACCGACAAGGCCCGTGCTTGCGATAATTCCCAATTGTCGCGGAACTCCCCTGCCCCAGACAACGGCACATTGTCTGTGTGACCATCCACCCGGATAATCCAGTCAATGCCTGCGGGAATATCGCCTGCAACACCGCGCAAAATCGCTGCGACCTTGGCAATTTCCGCCTCGCCCTGCGCCGATAACTCCGCCCGACCAACATCAAACAACACCTCAGAAGAGAAAACGAAGCGATCCCCGACCACCTTCACCCCCTCTTGATTGCTCAATATCTCCCGCATCCGCCCAAAGAATTCGCTGCGATACTTCTGCAAATCCTGCGCCTGCGCCGCCAACCGCGCCCGTTCCGCTTCCAGACGCTCCGTCTCCGCCTCTTCCAAAATGCGCCGCTTGCGCTCCTCTGCGGCCGCCCGCGCCAAGGCCGCGTTCAGGTCCGACCCCAGTGATTGCATCTGAACCTGTGCCGCCGCATCGCGCTCTTTGAAATCATCCAGCAAAGCTTGCAACTGGCCCAATTGTGTCCGCAACGCTGCGACTTGCTGATTGAGCAACGCCGCTTGTCGCGCCGCATCAGCCCCTTTGTCCGTTTCCTCCGCCAGCCGCGCTTGCGCGGCCGCCAACAAGGCGGCTTTCTGCTCTGCTGCGGTTATCTGCGCCTGCGTTTCGGTTTCTGCCGCCACCTGCGCCGCCAAGGCCGCGGCCAAAGCCTTCTGCGCCTCCGTTTCACTCAACTGCTGCGCGCGGGTCGCCTCATCAAGCGCCGCACGCAAAGCGGCCAATTGATCCTGCGCCGTCTGGCCCTCTGCGCTCGCCGCATCCCGCGCCAATACCGCAGCGGCCAAACGCGCCGTCAAATCGGTGCGCGCCGCATCCGCCGCCGCCAACAGCGTCAGCGTCTCTTCCGCCTTCTTGCGCGCGGCTTCCAGCGCCAGCGTCATCGCCGTCAGTTCGCCATCTGCCTCCGCCAGTTTCTCGCGCAGCGCCGCCGCCGCCGCCGCATCCGCCAGCCGCGCCGCTTCCCCATCCGAAAGCCGCGTCTCCAGCTCACTCCGCTCGCGGATCAACTGCGCCTCGCGGCTTCGCAAATCCGCCAACAACGCCTCCAGCGCCTCGCGCCGCGCTGCTGCCAATCGGGCAGCCTCTGCGCCCGCATCAATCTCGCTGCGCGCTTGCGCCAAGGCCGCGTTCAACGCCTCCGCTTCCGTCAAAAGCGTAGCTTTCTCGCCCTGTAACTGCCCGACCTGCGCCACCGCCTCATCGCGCGAGGCAATCAAAGCCGCCACCTGCGCCTCAAACGCAGTGATCTTGCCCGCAGCCTCCGCCAAGCCCGCCTGCGCCACGTCGCGCTCTTGGGTCAGCGCCGCAATCAGCGCCTGTTGCTGCACGCCTTCTTCGCGCAGCCCCGCCAGCGTCGCATCCAGTTGCCCCACCCGCAGCGTCAAATCAGCAGACTTGCGTTGCTCCAGCCCCAAAGCTTGCGACAATGCCGCAATCTCGGTGGCAAGCGCATCAAGTTCACGGTCCTTGCCCGAAATCGTGTCACGCAGCACGAATTGCACCACCATAAAAATGGTCAGCACAAAAGTCAGCACCATCAAAAGCCCGGTCATCGCATCGACATATCCGGGCCAGATCGACGCCTGAAACCGGGCGCCCGTGCGCCGCGAAAGCGCCACGGCTCAGGTCTCCTCGTCCGGGGCAGGCCGCACCGGTCGCGGCGTCACGATCCGCTCATTGCCCCGGCCACCCGCCATCGAAATCACCCGCGTCAGCGCGGCCAAATCGGTGCGAAGCTCCGTCATGGTTTCCTGCCGCCCGGCGCTGATTTCTTCCAGTATCCGCAGCATCTGCACGTCAATCGACCGCAGCCGCATGCGGCTTTCCGCATCCATCCCCTCGCCGCCGCGCTCACTGGCTTCCAGCACCGAGGCCAAGCGCTCTTGCGACGCTGCCAACCGCTCCAACGCTGCCGCCGCAGGGGTGTGCGTCTCCAATTGCGTAACCAAGCCCTGCACCGCTTCTGTCAGACTGGTCAGCTTCTGCTCAACCACAGCGCGCGACACGTCCGACTGGGTGAACATGGTTTGCAACGCATCAACCTGCGTGCCAAGTATCTCGCTCACTTGGCCGTTCACCCCGCCCTCGCCCTCACTGGCTCCGGCATAGCCCACGCGGGTAAAGCCCGTGGTCCATTCCTCCAACTCACCATAAAAGCGGTTCTGGCCATGGCCCGCGAACAGCTCCAAAAGCCCCACCACCAGCGAGCTGGCCAGCCCAAGCAGCGACGAGCCAAACGCCGTGCCCATGCCCGAAAGTTGCTGATCAAGCCCCGACATCAACCGACCAAAGACAGCGACGCCATCTTCGCCATCTTGCGGCGCAAGCCCCCGGATCGTCTCCACCAGCGCCGGCACCGTAGTCGCCAAGCCGTAAAACGTGCCCAGAAGACCCAGAAAAATCAACAAGCTGACGATGTAGCGCGTGATCTCGCGCCCTTCATCAATTCGCTGAGCCACCGAGTCGAGGATCGAGCGCTGCGACGAGGTGGCAATCTGCATCCGCGCCCCGCGTGACCGCAAAAGCTGCGCCAATGGCACCAACATCTGCGGCGGCGCTTCCTCGGTGCCCCCGGCTTTGGCAAAACTCTCGATCCAGCGCACCGCCTTGATGAGCGAGACCACCTGCCACACGCAGGCCCCGACCCCCAAAACGAAAACAAACAGGATGAACCCGTTCAAATAGGGGTTTGATTCAAACACCGGCAAAACCCGCGGCAAGGCGAGCACCAGCACAAGACCAGACAGCCCCAAGACCAACAGCATCAGAACAATCTGACGCACGGGTTGAGAGAAATGTGGCTCGGCCTCGTGGTCTGGCTGGTCCATGTCGGACAGCTCCTGACACTGTTATCGTTGCGCTAAATGTAGGGGGTCAGCCGCCTGAAACGCAAGTATTTATGCATCTTTCGTCTGGGATAAGGCAGCGACCCGGTCGGAAAGCCAGTCCAGATCGGCATCTTCAATGCCCAAGGCGCGCAAATGATCCGCCGTGTTCCACAGATACTCCCGGTTCGGCCCCCGCCCACCGACTGCGCGCGCAATGATCCGGGCTTGCGCCTCCAGCGACAGCCGCCCGCAATACTGCTCATGCGCCCGGTCCACTACATAGACCAACGCCTCTACTGCACGCCCATCTGTCAGCGTCACGGCCAGCCGCTCCTCCAGATAGGCCGAGGAGACCAACTCGCGCTCGCGCAAATAAGCCAGCGTCGCCGCCTCCGTTCCCGGCTCCGCCCGCAGCGCAACACCATGGCACACCGCCCTTTCTGCTGCATCCAGCGCCAGCACCAGTCCCGGCGCCTCGGGCCAGCCCCGATGATGGATCGAGCGCATGCAAAACGACCGCCGCCAGCCCTCCAGCCGTGCCAAAGCCTGCTCCGCCACCTCAAAGCCGGGATTCCACAAAAGCGACCCGTATCCAAAAACCCATAGCGACACTGCTGGCCCTCCTTGTCTCAATCGGTGTAAACAAGCGCGATCCGATTGACAAAGGGGCGTCTCATGCACCGGCTTCTCGCACTCATCCTCATCGCTGCTGTCCTATGGGGGGGATGGTGGGTGCTTGGGTCGCGTGGGGCCGATCGCGCCTTTCAAACTTGGCTGGAGGAACGCCGCACCGCTGGCTGGGTCGCAGAGGTCTCTGATCTTTCGGTCCAAGGCTTCCCCAACCGCTTCGACACCACGTTCACCGATCTCCGCCTCGCGGACCCCGCCACCGGATGGGCATGGGATGCGCCATTCTTTCAGCTGCTCGCCCTGTCTTACCAGCCAAACCACATCATCGCGGTCTGGCCCCCGAATAGCCAGCTTGCCACCCCGCTTGAGAAATTCGACCTCACCTCTGCGGATCTGCGCGCCTCGCTCAAGGTGGATGCCTCCACCAGCCTCGCCATTGACCGCGCCACATTGGTGAGTGACAGCCTCACCATCACGGCAGCCTCCACAGGCGAAGCGACCCGCATGAGTGCGCTACGTGCCGCGATCGAACGCAGCCCATCAGCGCCAACCGATTATCGCATTGGCCTCTCTGCCGAAGGCCTCAGCCTGCCCCCACGCCTGCGCGCCCAGCTCGGTGCCGGCTCTGACTTGCCAGACAGCTTTTCCGCCTTCAACGCCGACCTCACAGCCAGCTTTGACCGCCCCTGGGACCGCCGCGCACTGGAAACGATCCGCCCCCAACCCACGGCGCTGACGCTCCGTATCGCCGAGGCCAAATGGGGCGCGCTCGAACTCGCGCTCGCCGGGGACCTGACCCTGACCGATGGCACCCCCGAGGGCCGCCTCACCATCAAGGCCCGCAACTGGCAGGAAATCCTCACCATGGCCCGCAGCGCCGATCTGCTCTCGCCTGCGCTCGCCACACAGGCCGAAAGCGTTCTGGGCATGCTCGCCCGCGCCGGAGGCAATCCCAAAACCCTCGATCTGCCGCTCGATTTCAAACGAGGCATGCTGTTTATCGGCCCCATCCCCGTTGCCCCAGCCCCGCGGATCTTTCTGCGCTAAACCTCTAAAATCCTTTAGGATTTTTTGACGAACTCCGTCAAAATCACAATCCGCTGGCCCTCGACACGGCCCTCGATATGGCCGGCATTGTCGGCCACCAATGAAATCCCGCGCACTGCAGTGCCGCGCTTGGCGGTAAAGTCTGCGCCCTTGACTGGCAGATCCTTGATCAGCGTTACGGTATCCCCCGCCGCCAGCACAGCCCCGTTGCTATCGCGGTGCACCAGTTGCGAAACTCCCTCCGCCAATGCCCAATCTCGCACCGAGGGCTCCGGATCACACATGTCGATCACGTCATTCGCCCATGGCGCACCCAACTTGTGCAGCACCCGCCACGCCATGCCCTGAACCACCGGGTCCACCGACCACACCGCCTCATGCAAACACTGCCAATGTGGCCCATCGCTGACCTCTCCCGCCAGCGCCGCCGTGCAAACGTCACAAAGCACAGCCTCCCCCGATGGGCTCAAGGCTTGCACCACACCGCCTTCGGCTCCACATAATTGGCACTGGCTCATCAGATCTTCCTTTCACTCACGCTGCCGCCTTATGCGCGGCGGCCCAGCGAAAGCCAAGCCTTACGGCTCGCGAAAGGCTTCGCGGCTCTTGTAAAGCGGCTTGAGCAGGTAGTGCAGTACGGTCTTTTCGCCTGTCTGCAATTCCGCAGTCGCCTGCATGCCGGGCCGTGTTTCAATCCGGCGCTGCCGCTCTGTCAACGCCTCGCTGTCGATCCGCAACGTCACCTTGTAATGCGCGCTGGCATTGGGGTCACGGGCGCGCTCATCTTTGAAAGTATCGGCCGAAATCACGTCCACCCGCGCCTTCAACGTGCCCCAGATCGTGTAATCATAGGCCGAAAGCTTGATCGTTGCTTCTTGTCCGGGCCGCACACCCGCGATGTCCTCTGGCTTGACCCGCGCTTCCACGAACATTTCCTCATCCAAAGGAATGATCTGCGCGATCTCTTCGCCCGGTCGCACCACGCCGCCAATCGTCGTCACAGCCAGATTATTCACAATCCCCCGCATCGGGCTCAGCAACACTGTCCGGTTCAACTGATCCTCGCTCGACTTGAGGTTCTGTTTCAGCGTCGCCAATTCCTTCAACGTGTCGGAATATTCTTGTGCCCGCTGCAATTCCGTCTGCGTCACCGCTTCATCTAGACGGATTTTGGCATCCGCATGCGCCTTGCGCGCCCGCGTCACCTCAATCAACGACACGATCTTCTTGTCCAGCATCGCCTCCAGCAGCGACAATTCCTTCGCCGCCTGATCCAGCACGCGCTGCGCTCCTTCGCGGCGACTGACAAAATCCGACTGGCGCGCCTGCAACAGCGCCCGCTCTGACGCCACCATCGTGGGCGTCCGCACCGCAACCTCACTGGGCACATCAAAATCGAACTGCCCCGCCAATTCCGCTTCAAGCCGCAACTGGCGCACCTGCAAGGCCGCCACCTGATCCATCAAATCATCCACCGACGAGCGAAACTGCGTGCCATGCAACCGCGCCAGCACATCGCCCCGATTGACCACATCACCTTCCTTGACCAGCAACTCCGCCAGAATGCCGCCCTCAAGGTTTTGGATGATCTGCGGGCGCGACGAAGAAATGAACTCTCCCGGTGCGCGCACAATCTCATCCACCCAAGCGAATGCCGCCCAGAAAATAAACAGGAAAACCGAAGCCGCGCACATCCAGATCATATAGGATGGCCCCTTGAGACGCGCTTGCAATTGCGCCGTCAAATTCGTGGTCGCTGCACTCATCCCTGACCTCCCTGCACGGCCATCACTGGCGCAGCCCCGCCACGCGCGAGATGCGCCAAGACCTGATCACGCGGCCCGTCCACCGAGAGGCGCCCCGCCTGCAAAATCGTCACCCGGCTGGTCAGTTGCAAAATCGGCACCCGATGGGTCGCGATGATGGCTGTGCGCCCCTCCAGCCATGGCCCCAGACGGCTCACAATGGCCGCTTCCAATGTCTGATCCAAGGTCGCGGTGGGTTCATCAAGCAACACCACCTTTGGGTTCTGCAACCACAGGCGCGCCCAGCCGATCGATTGGCGCTGCCCGCTCGACATTCCCATTCCGCCGTCCATGATCGGCAGGTCCAGCCCCTTGGGATGGCTCGCCACAAACGGCCCAAGCCCTGCGAAATCAAGCGCTTGCATCAGGCGCGCATCGTCGCGCTCCAAGAGGTTTAGGTTCAGGTTGTCGCGCAATGTGCCCGCAAACAGCCGCACATCCGCACCCAGATACCCAATCAAACGCCGCAAGTCGCGCGGTTCGATCTGCGCCATATCCGTGCCGTCAATCATGACCGTGCCGCGCGTTGGCGCATATAGCCCGGTCAAAAGCTTGAGAAAGGTCGACTTCCCCGAGCCATTCGCCCCCAGAATGGCCAAATGCTGACCCGGCTGGACCATCTGTGCAGGAATATCCACCACCTGCGCGGTATCCTCATCATAGCGAAACTGCACCTCGCGCAACTCAAACTGCCCCTTGAGTGTTTCGCGCCGCAAATAGCTGCGCTCCTCATCGGCATCTTGCGGAGCGGATACGATCCCATCCATTGCCGTCAACGCCGCCGAGACGTTATTCCAACGCGCCCAAAGATTGGAAAGCTGCGTCAGAGGCGCCAGCGTGCGCGAGGTCAGAATGCCCGTTGCGATGATCGACCCCACGGTGAATTGCCCGGCAAACACCATATAAGTGCCCGCAACAACGGCCATCACATAGGTCCCCTGCTGCACGCCTTGGCTCCAGATGGTCAAAGCCGAGGCAATGCGCCGCTGCTCAGAGGATTTCAGCGCCGTCAGTGCCGTCAACTCGGTCCACATCCGCCGGATCCGGTCTTCGGCCCGCTGCGTCTTGATTGTATCAAGCTCAAACAGCGCCTCTTGCAACAGCCGCGAGGATTTGGCCGAGGCACCTTGCATCTCATGGGTCAGCCGCACCATGCGCCTTTGCATGAACAGCCCCGGCAGCACCATCAAGATACCACCCCCCACCAAGATCCACACCACCGGCCCCGCGATCGACGCCACCAGCATCAAGAACAGGAAAATAAAGGGAATATCGGCCAATGTGCCCACAGTGGAGGCCGTGAAAAACTCCCGCACCGAGCCAAATTCGCGCATGGTTGCAAACAGTTGCGAGGGCGACCGCCCCTTGAGATCAGAGCGCATCCCCAGCAACCGATTGAGCAGCATCTCTTGCACACCCAATTCAATCTGCCGCCCCGCCCCATCCATCAACTGCGCGCGCGCGCCCTTGACCAACGCCTCCATCAACAGCGCCAATCCAGCGCCTGCCGCCAAAACCCAAAGCGTCGCTTCGGATTGGTGCGGGATAACCCGGTCATAGACCTGTAATGAAAACAACGCGACCGCGACGGCCAGCATATTGCCCACGAGCGATCCCAGCGCCACTTCCGCAAACTGCCGCTTAAAGCGCGAAAACCCGCTCCAAAACCAATGCTCACGGGCGAAGTCGGGCATATGATTTCGCGCGATCCGCTCCAAAGGCGCTTCCGCGCGTACGACAGTGCCCGTGAAATAGGGCTCGAAATCCGCCACCGGCACATGGGCGCGATTGTCCGGACAGGTGGTGTCGAAAATCACCAAATCGCCACGCGATTGACCCATCACCAGCAAGAACTGCCCCGAGGTCATCTGCGCCAACGCTGGCCAAAGGTCGTCTGTAGCACGCGATACCGTCTCGACCGCAGTCAAGAGCCCCGCATTTTCCAAAGCATAAGCAATGGTTTGCGGCGCCACAGGCATATCCGGGCGCTGCAAGACGGCGATCCATTCCAATATGTCAGAGGCCAGAACCTCGACCCCCAGAATGCCCGCATAGACCCGCGCCAATTCGGCCCGCGTCCGCGCGCGCTCATCAAAACGGTGCGTTTCTGGCGCGGTCCCGCTGCCTGCATCCACGGATTTGAGCCGCGCTTTACCGCCCGTGCCCGTCACCGCCAGTCGCACCGCCCCGCCCGTCAAATCTCGCTCCCATCCGCCAATAGTCCCAGATCGCGGGCGATCTCCAGCCGCGCCAAAACCGCGCGATACTTCAGCGAAGCCGCCGATTGCGCGGCGCGGGCATAGGTTTCATAAACCCCCACCACATCCATCACCTGACGCTGACCCGCATCATATTGCTCTTGGAACAGGTCCAGATTTGCCTTGGCCTGCGCGGTCAGCGCCTGCGCCTCCATGCCCTGCCGATCAAGCCCCTGCGCTTCTTGCATCAGCCGCGCGATGTCGCGCCGCGCATCCTCATCCGCTTGCGCCACCCGGCGTGTCGCGGCCTCTGTGGCCGCTTCAATCGCCTTAAGGCTCGCCCCGGTGCCAAAACCCAATGGTTTCGCTGTTACAGCGGTGACACCTGCCGAAACGCCGCCAGTGCCGCCAATCACCTGCGCGCAAATCACCGGCATATGCCCGGCACGTTCCGCTTGCGCGCCAGCAACCGAGCGCTCCTTCTCTGCCTCTGCCAGCACCACTGCCAAGGGCCGCGCCCCTGCCGGATCAACCGACACCGCAGACAGCCCCGAAACCCCATCCAATTTCTTCACCGACATTGCGTTCAACTCAGCAAAAGACGTTTCCGCCGTTTCGCGGCTCATCTGCTCGGATGACCGGATTTCCGCCAGTTTTTGCCGCAGAATGTTCAAATCAGAGGTGTCGGAAATTCCCCCGTTCACCCGTTGCTCCATGATATAGGCAAACCGCCCCATATCTTTCAGCGCCGCCGCAGACAGCCCCGCTTTCTCGCGAGCCTCTTGCGCCAGAACATAAAGCGCCAGCGCCTCATAAACCCGGCGATTGGTGTCTTCCGCCAAACGGACAGCCGACACTTCGACATCTGCCTTGGCAAAATCACGCTCTGCCTTGCGCTTGCCCCCATCAAACAGCACCTGATCAATCACCAGCTGCGCGATGACTTGACCCAACGAGGTCAAGCTGATCTGCGGCCCCAAGGTTGGCAACCAGTTCTTCGATTGCGCCTCTGCACGCAATCGTGCCGCCCGCAGCTCGGCCTCAGCCGCCCGGCTGTTGGCCGCCAAAACCGCCGCCGCCACTTGGTCAAACGCGCCACCCTCAGGCAAAATCGAACGGCGCGACTGCAATGTGGAAATCACGGGTGATTGGGCCTCTGCCGGCAAAACCGCAGGCTCTGCCTTGGGTCCGCTTCCCATTATTGTCGGCGCATTCAGATCAGAAGTGCGGGCGCGCGTAACATCGCCACCCAACTCCATACACCCCGCCAAACCAAGGCTCGCCGCAAAAGCGATCCCTGCTCGAAACCCGTCTACCCGCCTCATACTCTGCCCCTTTTCTGGGTGCTTCTTTCTGGGAGGGGCAGTTTTATGCTGCCCTCTCCGGCCTTTATCGGCGCGCGCCTGTGTTCCGCGCGCCGTCGTATCGTTAGATCACCACCGAGATGTCTTCATCGATGATCAAGCGGCCATCCGCTCCCAAGGTGTAAACCACATAGCCCTGCCCATCGACTTGCACCGATCCCGCCGCAACCGCGCCGCGCGCGGTCACAGTATCGTCCACCCCACCATGAATGGTCACAGTGTCCGAATTGGTCGACAGCGCCTTGAGCTGCGCTTCTGTGATGGTCAATTGGCTGTCTTCGGCAAATTGCAGGTCAATCGCTTCGATCTGATGCGCCCGCAGACTTGATGGCAGATCCACCACCGAGGTCGTGGCCTCATCCAGCACGAGGTAAGTGCCCGAGGTATTTCCGGCTGCGTCAGAGGAGTTGATGATCAAATGCGACCCATCCGGCACGCGTGGCGAGAAGCTGAACAGCGTCTCTCCCAAAACATCCACTTCCACGCCTTCGGTGCGATCAACCACAATCGAATTATCCGCCCGCAATTCCGAGACCGACAGGTCTTCACCATTGGTCAGCACCGAAATCCGGCTGATGCCCACATGATCGCGGGTGTAGCTTTCGGCCAAAGGCCCGTCCGGGGCAATCGTATCCACGGCAAAACTGCGCGTGATCTCGGCATGGTTGCCCGCCGCATCGGTCGCCTGCACCAGAACCGTCGCGGTATAGTCGCCGCTGCGGATGTTTGCCGCCGGAATGGTCGCGGCCCATGTGCCATCTGCGCTCACGGTCGCGGCATAGGTCGCGCCCTCGAACACCAGATTGACCCTTGATCCCGCCTCCACCTTGCCCGTCAGGCGCACGCCGTCTGACGCTTCAAGCCGGTTGACGACGTTGTCGCCCTCGATACTGCCCGCGCTGTTATCCAGACGGTTTACAAACGTATCCACCTGCACTTGCTGGCTTACGGTATCCACGTTGCCGTGCTTATCGGTTGCCCGCACGCTCAAGGTAACAGGCTTTTCCCCCGTTGGCATATTTGCCGCCGAGAAAGGTGCCGACCACGTGCCATCTGCGTTGATCGTGGCTGGAACCATCTTGCCGTCAAGCGTAACCTCTACCGACTTGGACCCCGGTTCCGTCGTGCCACGGATCACCATCCCCGACTGTGCCGCCGTGCCATTGATTACCGAAGTCCCGGCAGGTGTCGCTTGTGTCACACCAAGGTTTTGCACCACCGTGTCCACCGCAATCTGCCCAGTCACCGTCGAAACGTTGCCTGCCGCATCGCTCGTGGTGGCCGTTACCGTCGCCGCTGCCGTATCGGCAGGGATCTCCGCCCGCGTAAAGCTTGCACTCCACTGGCCTTGATCGTTTGTCACCACTTGCCGCATGCCCGAGCCAAAGCTCACCTGCACCACCGCATTAGGCTCCGACGTGCCTTTGATCTCGACCCCGTCTTTTGCTTCGTCAAAGTTGATGACGTTATCGCTCTCCACGGCCTGCGCGCTCAGCGCAAGGCGATTGGGGATCGTGTCCACCCGGATACTCGTCGTCTCCGAGCGGACGTTGCCCGCCGCATCCTTCGCTGTTGCCGTCACCGGCACGCTCATGTCGCCTGTCGGCACTTGCGCGCCGCTGAATGTCGCTGTCCATGTGCCATCTGCGGCCACAATCGCGGGCACCGTGGTGACGCCCATCTTGACCATCACACTCGACCCCGGCTCCACCCGACCCGTCACCACAACACCTTCGCCATGTTCGGCAGCGTTGATCACCTGATCCACCCCACCCGGCGTCGAGGTCGCCGTCAGCGTATTGACCAGTGTGTCGATGTTCAGCATCGAATTGGCCGTTGCACTATTGCCCGCCGCATCCTTCGCTGTCACCGAAATCGGCACCTGCCTCTCGCCCTCCGGCAGACTTGCCGTGGGAACCGTCACAGTCCAATTGCCATTCGCCCCAACAGTCGCCGCATGCGGCACCCCGTTGACCGCCACGATCACCGACGTCGAACCCGCTTCCGCCGTCCCCGTCAGCACCAACCCCTCGGCGCGCTCATCCGCATTGATCTGCTCGTTGCCCCCGGCAAAACCGGGCGTAATCGCCACATGACCCAAAGTATCGACCCGGAACGATCCTGTCGCAGACGAGGCATTCCCTGCCCCATCCACCGTAGACACCTTCACCTGCGCGTCATATTCGCCACCTGGGAAAGTGCCCGCAGGCCAGTTTGCCGACCAAGTGCCATTGGCCCCCGTCGCTACGGTCTGAGTAAATGTCTGCCCCTGCGCCGTGACCACCACAGTCATCACTGCATTCGCAGTCGGCGTGCCCGTCACAGTCACGCCACTGGCGTCTTCTTCGGCAAAATTCACCGTGCCATTGCCGCCCACACTCGAAGACGCCACCGAGATCGGATGCGGCACCGTATCCACCACCAACTGATCGGTATAAGTGGCGGAGTTGCCATAGGCATCCGTCGTCACCACCACCACATCCGTGGTATATTCCCCACCGGGCACTTCACTCTGACTGTATTCGACCGACCACGAGCCGTCACCCAGCACCGTCGTCTCTTTTGTCACGCCCTTAACCGTGACCGCAATAGACGAGCCCGCCTCACCTTGTCCGGTGATGGTCACGCCGTCGGCATACCCTTCCAGGTTCTCCACATGGCTCACCGATTGCGTGCCCTCGCGAAAGCTGAGGTCCGGCGGCGTCGTGTCCACAATGACATTCGGCCCCGTCAAATCGGTTTCACGGCCATCGCCCTCGCGCACATTCACCGCGACATCATAATCGCCATCGACTGGGAAATCCGTGCCGGAGAATTCCGCACTCCACGTGCCCCCAGAAGTCGCCGTCGTCACCACGGTCTCGCCGCCGATGACCACTGTGACAGCCGATCCCGGCTCTGCTGTGCCCGTAATGGTGATCACAGGCGCATCATCGCCCGCCCGCACCATCGGGTCCTTTTCATTGACCGAAGGCTCAATGCGCGTGCCGCCACCGCCGCCACCTGTGCCACCGCCGCCGCCACCCAGCAACACACCGCCACCGACCACCGCAGCCGCAGCCGCCGCTGCCGCACCGCCACCCGCAAAACCACCAAGCAGCGGCAGAGCGGCCAGCATCGACACCTCGTCATCGCCCGCAGGCATGCCCGCAACTTGGGTCGGGGCAATCAGCGAACCATCTTCATTCAGGAAAATCAGCGCCTCATCCGGGCTCCATTTCCCCCATTCTGCTGTTGGCCCATATTGCGCGAACATCGCATCGCCCGAGCCCTCGATCAGCGTCACCTCATTGAGATAACCATCCGCCGAAATGAACAGACGCCCCACTGGCAAATCGCCCGAGAAGTAATCTTCGATCACCCCACCCGGCCATCGGCCAGCGTGATTTCAAGACTGCTTCCGTCGCGCGCATAGCCCGCCACATCCGCCTGCCTCAAATTCAGGGAAATCTCCGATCCTGCTTCCGCCGAGATCTGGCTCTGTCCGCCCGAAGCTGCAACTTCACCAAACTGAACTGCGCCCGCACTTGTACGGACGACGAAATCAATCGCCTTCATGACACCACCGCTCTAGCCTCTTGGCGGTCCGGTTCGAGCCGAACGCCTGTTTGTTTCTGCGTCAACCATAACAAATGATGGAATCTACGACTAGATATTATTTAGTCCGTTTGGGCAAAATACACATCCAAAGGGGGTATATGCTGCCAATTTGCCATGACGGGGGCATATTTCGTGTGTATTTAAAGGGAAATAAGCGGTTTGGAGAGAACAAAAATGGACTATTCGGCGCGGATAGACAGCGAAACATGGCAATTCATCCACCGCACCGACAGTTTCTACCCCCCTGAAACCGCCAGCTTTCCCATCGAAAAACAACGCGCCATCTATGATGGAATGTGCCGCGAATTCTTCCAAGGATATCCCCAAGGCATCGTCGTTGCCGATAGCCTGCTCGCAGGCGTGCCCTGCCGTCACTACCAAGGCCCCACCCCAAGCGCAGTCCGCGTTGTCTATTTTCATGGCGGTGGCTTTGTCGTCGGCGGGCTGGATAGCCATGACGACATCTGTGCCGAAATTTGCGCCCGTACCGGGCTTAGCGTCACCTCCGCCGATTATCGCCTCTCGCCCGAGCACAAACATCCAGCCGCTTTCGAGGATGCTCTGGCCGTCGCGCAAGCCGCCCTCGCCCAAGGCCCCATCCTTCTCGTCGGCGACAGCGCCGGTGGCACCCTTGCTGCTGCGGTTGCCCACCGCCTGCGCGGCGCGCCCGGTCTGCTTGGTCAGGTGCTGATCTATCCCGGCCTTGGCGGCAATATCGACGCGGGCAGCTATCTTGAGCACGCCCATGCGCCAATGCTCACGCGCGATGACGTGCTCTTTTACAAAACCATCCGCGCCCCCAATGGCCTTGTGCCCGAGGGCGACCCCAGCTGGGCACCGCTGTGCGATACCTCCTTCGCCGGGCTCCCCCCCACGGTGGCCGTCGCCGCGGAATGTGATCCCATCTCTGATGACGCCCGCGACTATATCGCTGCCCTCCAGTCTGCTGGGGTCATGGCCGAGCTGATCGAAGAACCGGGTTTGGTGCATGGCTATCTGCGTGCGCGCACCACAGTGGCCCGCGCCCGCGAAAGTTTCACGCGCATCATCACGCGCATAACCCAATTAACCACTTAGAAATGCTTAACACCGCAGCGCATGACGCCAGCCATACGGCAACCATACGCAAATCATACACGCGATCTTGCTCATTTGGGCAAGCGTTAACGCCATAAACCGCAGCGCTCAGCTTTGCTTAACCTGTGCCTCAACAGGCTCAGGCCAAGAACGGCTTTGCAGTCATTGTTGCGGGAATAGGTGCCCCCAATCGGCTCAGGATCGTTGGCGCCAATTGCAGCTGATCGAGCATCACATCTGGTTCCGGCCCCTTGGCCGGGCCAAAGTAATACAGCGCAAACTCTTGTTGTAGTGGGGTTTTTCCGCCGTGATGCCCACGTTCATCTTGCCCGTGATCGGCCGTGACAATCACCTCATACCCCGCGTCCCGCCATTTCCGCAGGAAGGGGGCCAACATCTCATCCATCACATAGCAGGCATGGTCCATTTCCTCACAATCGTGATAGAAACGGTGCCCCATACTGTCGAGCGTGCAGGTGTGCAAGATCCCGTAATTCAGGCCAAAACGCCCGCAAAGCATTGAAAGCGTTGCAAAAAGATCCACGTCCGAAGGCGTCATCTGATTGATCTGGCCATAGCCGGTCATGGTGTGAAAGCGCCCATGATTTATGGTTTCGCTGTCTGGCTCATCATATTCGAGATCGCGCACCAGATCGAAAGGATGACGATTAAAGAACTGCGACCAGAAACTATGCGTCACCGCTCCAGTCACCCCACCACCCTTGCGGACCTGGGAAAAAACGTCTGGAAAATCAAGGCGAAAGACATTTCCATTGCCCGTGCACCCATGCTGCTGCGGCGTCACTCCGGTGTGAATCGACGCATAGCAGGAGGCCGAAGTCGATGGCAAAACCGAGCGCATCGTCCATGTCTGCGCTTCTCCCGAGGCCACCCATCCCTCAAGGTTGCCAAACAAGCGCCGCCAATTCCGCAGCGGCACCCCATCGAGAATAATCAGCAACAGCTTGTTTTCCATGGGACTTTCCTAGGCCTGACCGGATTAATTATCCGCACTCTGCATACGCCGCGACGCCAGAACATCTTCCAGCCACCCCAAGCGCATCTCTGGCACAGACCCCAACAGCAGGTCGGTGTAATCATCAAACGGCGGCGTCAGCACATCCGTTTTCGTGCCATAGCGCACCACCCGCCCCTTGAACATCACCGCGATCGAATCCGCGATGGCCTTCACCGTGGCCAAGTCATGCGTGATAAAGAGATAGGCCACATCCTCTGCTTTTTGCAGGTCTAGCAACAGCTTAAGGATGCCATCCGCCACCAGCGGATCAAGCGCCGAAGTGACTTCGTCGCAAATGATCAGCTTCGGCTTGGCCGCCAAAGCCCGCGCGATACATACGCGCTGCTTTTGTCCGCCCGACAATTCCGCAGGGTAGCGGTCGATATAGCCCGCGCCCATTTCGATCTGGTCCAGCAGTTCCTGAATCCGCTTTCGCTTCGCCTCGCCCCGCAGCCCAAAGTAAAACTCCAAAGGCCGCCCGATAATCGTCCCCACGGTCTGACGCGGGTTCATCGCCACATCGGCCATCTGGTAAATCATCTGCAATTCCCGCAGATCGTCGCGGGTTCTCGCCTTCAGATCGGCCGACAATCGACGCCCTGCGAAGGTCACGTTGCCCGCCGAAGGCGGCAAGAGCCCGGTGATAACCCGCGCCAACGTCGACTTGCCAGAGCCAGATTCCCCCACAATCGCAAGGGTTTGCCCTGCGCTCAGCGAGACGTTCACATCAGACAGCACATCAAACTTCGTGCCGCGGTAGCGTGCTGTAATCCCCTCGACTGTCAGCACAGGTGCCGCCGCCGCCTTTTCCTTGTGATCAATCGAGCGCACCGACACCAAAGCCTGCGTATAGTCTTGGGCGGGACGATTGATGATCTGATCGGTCTCGCCATGCTCAACCATCAGCCCGTTTCGCAGCACCATGATCTCGTCCGAGACCTGCGCCACCACCGCCAGATCATGGGTGATATACAGGGCGGCCACACCCGTATCGCGAATAGCATCCTTGATCGCAGCCAGCACGTCGATTTGGGTCGTCACATCCAAAGCCGTGGTCGGCTCGTCGAACACCACCAGATCCGGCTCCGGGCACAGCGCCATTGCCGTCATCGCCCGCTGCAACTGGCCCCCAGACACCTGATGTGGGTAACGCTCACCAAAGCTCTCGGGTTTGGGTAGGCCCAGCTTTTCAAACAGCACGATGGCACGCGCCTCGGCCTCAGCCCGCGAGCAGCACCCATGATGCACCGCCGCTTCGGTGACTTGCTCCATCAGCTTTTTCGCCGGGTTAAACGCCGCTGCGGCCGATTGTGCCACATAGGTCACTTCCGCGCCCCGCACAGCGCGCAACCCCCGCGCACCGGCCTTGAGAATGTCACGCCCGTTCAGGAAAACTTCGCCCCCAGTGATCTGGCAACCGCCCCGGCCATAAGCCATGGATGACAGCCCGATCGTCGACTTCCCCGCCCCGGATTCCCCGATGAGCCCCAAAACCCGGCCCTTCTCCAGTGTAAAGGAAACGCCTTTCACAATCTCAATATCGCGGGATTTCTCACCCGGAGGATGGATTGTCGCGCCAATTTTCAGGTCGCGCACATCGAGCAGAATATCGCCCATTAGCGGCCCCCTTTCAGCGAGGTGGTGCGGTTGAGAACCCAGTCCGCCACGAGGTTCACCGAAATGGCCAGAGTCGCAATTGCAAAGGCCGGCACCAATGCGGCGGAAATGCCATAGACGATACCTTCCTTGTTTTCCTTAACGATTCCTCCCCAGTCCGCACCGGGTGGCTGGACTCCAAGGCCTAGGAACGACAGCGTCGAAACGAAAAGCACCATAAAGATGAACCGCAGCCCCATCTCCGCCACCAAAGGTGACAAGGCATTGGGCAGGATCTCGCGGAAAATCACCCAGACTTGGCCCTCGCCCCGCAGGCGCGCCGCTTCAACGTAATCCATCACCGTGATATCCACCGCGACCGCCCGCGCAAGGCGATACACCCGCGTCGCATCCAACAGCCCCATCACAAAGATCAGCACCGTGACCGTAACAGGCATCACCGACAGCACCACCAGCGCGAAAATCAGTGACGGAATGGCCATCATCAAATCCACGAAGCGCGACAGCGCCTGATCAACCCATCCCCCAACTGTCGCCGCTAGAAAGCCCAAAACAGACCCAGTTGTGAAGCTGAGGATCGTCGCCATCGTCGCGATGAAAATCGTCGTGCGCCCGCCGTAAATCATCCGCGTCAGCAGGTCGCGCCCGATGGAATCCGTGCCGAGCCAATGCTCCGCACTCATCGGCTCCCAAACATCCCCCACCACTTCGGCCATGCCGTAGGGGGCGATCACCGGGGCGAAAATCGCCGCCAGAAAATAGAGCGCAGTAAAAAACAGGCCAATCATGGCCGAGACTGGCATACGGATCATTTCGGGTGCCTCAGTCTTGGATTGGAGAGGATCGAGACAATGTCCGCGATCATATTCAGCCCGATGTAAACGGCCGCAAAGACCAGTCCGCAGGCTTGCACCACAGGCACATCGCGCTTGGCCACATGGTCCACAAGGTATTGTCCCATGCCCGGATAGACAAAGACCACCTCAACCACCACAACGCCAACCACCAGATAGGCAAGGTTCAGCATCACCACATTCACAATCGGGGCAATCGCATTGGGAAAGGCGTGACGCGCAATCACCATGAAGGATGACAGGCCTTTCAGCTCTGCCGTCTCAATATAAGCAGATTGCATCACATTAAGGATCGCCGCGCGTGTCATCCGCATCATATGCGCCAAAACGACCAGCGTCAGCACCATCACAGGCAGCGCAATGGCGTTGAGCTTTTCCAACAGGCTCATGCTGTCATTGATCATCGCAACCGATGAGAAAAGCCGCATCTTCACAGCCACGAAATAGATCAGCACATAGCCAATCAGGAATTCCGGGATGGAAATCGAGGCCAAGGTGACCCCCGAAATCAGCTTGTCAGGCCAGCGGCCTTCATAGCGCACAGCCAAAAGACCCAAGAAAATCGCCAAAGGCACCGAGATCACTGCGGCCCAAAACGCAAGGAACATCGTATTGCCCAAGCGTCGGCCCATCGTTTCGGCAATATCGAGCCGATTGGTCAGCGAGGTCCCCAGATCGCCCTGCAAGACACCGCCAAGCCAGTTGAAATACCGCTGAACCGGAGGCACATCGAGGCCGAGTTCCTGACGCAGATTAGCCAATGATTGTGGAGTTGCGGATTGCCCAAGGATTGACTGCGCGACATCACCCGGCAGGATCATTGTCCCAGCAAAAATCAGCGCCGAGGCGGCGAGAAGAAGCAGGAGCCCCAGCGCAATGCGCTGGAGCACCAATTTCAAAATCGGGTGCATCTATGCCAGACCCGGATCAGGCGAGCCAGCAAACTTGGCTGGCGCGGCCACCCATGAGTTCACCCGTGCCATCCTTTTCCCAGCCCTGAAGCTTGTCCGAGATACCATCAACATAGTCGTTGAACATCGGGCAGATCAGGCCGCCTTCGTCGCGCAGCATATTGGCCATTTCGCTGTAAAGGCCCTTGCGCTTGGTCTCGTCCAGCTCGGCACGAGCGGCCAGAAGCTTGGCGTCGAAGGCCTCGCTCTTGAACTTCGTGTCGTTCCAGTCAGCCGTCGAGAGATAGGCGGTGGAATACATCTGGTCCTGCACCGGACGGCCACCCCAATACGAGGCGCAGAAGGGTTGCTTGTTCCAGACTTCCGACCAGTAACCGTCGTTTGGCTCCCGCTTGATTTCCAGCGGAATACCCGCCGCAGCGGCCGACTGCTGGAAGAGCGCTGCCGCATCCACCGCACCCGGGAAGGCACCATCGGCCACACGCAGCACGATGGGGCTGCCATCATGGCCGGATTTCTTATAATGCTCTGCCGCTTTGGCCGCATCATACTCACGCTGCGGGATCGAGTTGTCGAAAAGCGGATAGGCACTGTTGATCGGGAAGTCATTGCCCACCGACCCATAGCCCTGCAGGATCTTGTCCACCATTTCCTGACGGTTGATTGCATATTTCAGCGCCAAACGCAGGTCGTTGTTGTCGAAAGGTGCGGTGTCGCAATGCATGATGAACACATAGTGGCCAGGGCCTCCGGTGTTTACCACTTGTACGCCCGGCGCACGGCTCAGAAGTCCTGCAACCTTTGGATCGACGCGGTTGACGATATGCGCCTGACCCGACTGCAACGCCGCCATACGGGCAGTTGAGTCGTTGATGACGATGATCTCGATCTCGTCCACATGGCCGCGGGTGCTGTCCCAATAGTTCGGGTTCTTTTTCCACAGGTGACGCACACCCGGCTCGTCCGAGACCAGCATGTAAGCGCCCGAACCGATCCCCGCCGCTGGATTGTCAAAGCCGCCATCGGGCTGGATCATCAGGTGGTAATCCGCCATCAAATAGGGAAGGTCAGCGTTGGCCGTGCCAAGGTTGACGACAAACGTATCACCATCAACCGACATCGACTCGATGCCCTTCACGATGCCAAGCGCGCCCGACTTCGACTCTTCGTTCGAATGGCGCTCCATAGTCCGCATTACGTCTTGCGCGGTCACGGTTTGACCATTGTGGAACTCCACACCGGAACGGATCTTGAAACGCCAAGTTTTCGCGTCGGGTGTCGATTCCACGGATTCTGCCAAACGATAGCCGATGCTGCCATCGGCGGCGACTTCAACCAGCGTTTCGCCAAAGCTGTGCAGGTTGTGATAGGGCACTTGGCTCGCAGCCAATGCCGGATCCAGCGTGTTGGTGCTCTCGCCACCAACCGAACCGATCTTGAGCGTGCCGCCCTTGACAGGCCCCGCCGCTTTCGCGGCATTTGACAGCATGACATTGGCCATTGCCGCGGTCACGCCCAATGCGGTCATACGGCCAACGAATTCGCGCCGCGTCATGCGGCCCTTCGCTGCGAGTTTGGTAAAATGCGAGATCTGTTGATCGCGGTCGTTCATGGTAGCCTCCCTATTGGCCATCGAAAAGGCGCCCCGGTTTGTTCCGGTGACATTGACTGATGAGTCAACAATGCCCATTGCGCCCGGGTTATCAAGAAAAATCCCGAACTTTTTTGTCATTCTCTCATCTGTGGTCACGCGGCACGCGAGCACTCACCTTACGGCTGTAAAACAGTTTTTCACCCTCATAGGCCTCAATCCGCCCGGCAAGATGGAACTCTGCTGCGTCCGACCACATTTCCGTGAAAGTTTCCGTGCGAAGCACAATCCCGTCGCGCGCCATTTCCTCAGTCCAATGCGTCCGACCCCGCGCTGAAAGCGGGTCGTCAGGATGGATCGTCCACCACTCTCGCGCCACCGACCCCGAAATCAGCCCATGGTCCGAATCGCGCCGCAGGCCGAAATCATCCACAATTTCCAAGGTGATCTCGCCAGTTTTCATATCCGTCACCACACGACGGCTATTGTCGCCCGCGCGCAGCGGCTCTGTCTCCCACGCCGCCTCACTGTCTGGCTCTGGGAACACCCGCTCATCGCGCCGCGGGCGCACCACGCAAGGCACATCCACATAGCCCCCCGAGATAGTCAATTGCCCTGCTTCTGGGCTGGGCCACAGCAGCGGCCAATAGGCATTCGACACCGCCAAACGCAACCGATGCCCGGCTGGGACGCAATAGGCGATGTGGTCAAGATCCAGCGCCACCTCTACGACCTCGCCCACCGGCAGAGGCTCTGGGCGGGCGTGCCCATTGCGATGCGCCAGATTGAGCACGCCATAGGTGATCCGCGTCGTCGCGCCATCAGGATGCACATGGCACAGCCGCACCGCGATCTGCCCCAAGGGCTTGTCGGACATCAGCCGCAAAGCCACATGCGGCGCACCTGAAATCGCGCAGTCCTGCGCCAGCGTATCGCCCTCCCAAACCATCGAAAGCGCGTCATCCGCCCGCTGATCACCCGGCATTTCCGGGCCCAACCAAATCGCGCAATATTCCCCGCTATCGCCCCCCGTATGCTGCGGCGACGCCACCAAAGCCTCGACAGGCCCCGGTGTCGCGGCCAAAGCCTGCCCGGCCAAATGATGCCGCGTCACCTCTCCGCCCGAGGCATCGGCCACAATCCACCGTCCCGGCCGCTCCAGATACCACGTCGCCGGGCGCACCCCATCCATCAGATAGACCGTGTAATCGGGATCATCCTCCACCCCTGTCGGGGTATCCTTCAACCAACGCGCCCACCAGCGCTCGGCTTCCTGCAAAAACCCGATACGCGGGCCGGGCACAGCAAAATGCGGATATTTATGCACCCATGGCCCAACAATCCCCTTTGCCCCCGGCAAGGCCGCAACCAATTGCGGCACCGCGTTCTTGTAGCTGTCCCCCCAGCCGCCCACGGCCAAGGTCTTTGCCTTTATCGCGCTGAAATCCTCGCAAACCGATCCGTGCTGCCAATAATCATCCCGATTTTGATGGCGCAGCCAAACTTCCGGTAAAAACGGCTCATGCTCCAAACGCTCCAGCCAAATCTTGCGCCAATCCTCCCGCAAGGCCGGGTCCGGCGCGCGTGAGGAATAGGCCCACATCGTGGCCCCCCACCCCAAATTCTCATTCAACAGGCACCCGCCCTTGTAATGAATATCGTCAGCATACCGATCCACCGTCGAGCACAGCGTCACAATCGCCTTGAGCGCATCAGGTTGCAGCGCCGCCACTTGCAAGCTGTTGAACCCACCCCAACTGATCCCCATCATTCCCACCCGGCAATTGCACCAAGGCTGGGCAGCGGCCCATGCGATCACCTCGCAAGCATCGGCCAATTCTTGCGGCGTATATTCATCCTCCATCAGCCCTTCGCTATCGCCATTGCCGCGCATATCCACCCGCAGGCAGGCATAGCCCCGCTTGGCAAACCACGGATGCGTCAGCGCATCACGCGCGCAGGTGCCATCGCGCTTGCGATACGGGAGATATTCCAAAATTACAGGAACAGGATCGTCCGCCGCGTCCTGTGGCATCCAAACCCGCGCTGACAAGCGGCAACCGTCTGAAAGGATGATCCCCATATCCGGGGTTTCAAGGATGTCACGGAGCGCGTTTTGATGTGTCATGGCGCGAGCTTCCTCTGCCTCACACCCGCCTGTCAATCACCACAACGCGCCGATCCGTCCATCCCTCGGAATAGCCCGCCCGAACCCGGCGTCAGCCCCGGCCAATAAACGGCATCGCGCTCGCCATCACAGTCATGAACTGCACATTCGCCGACAGCGGTAGCTCCGCCATATGCAGCACCGACGAGGCCACATGCGTCGCGTCCATCACCGGCTCTACCTTGATCGACCCATCGGCCTGCGGCACGCCTTGCGTCATCGCATGGGCCATCTCTGTCAGCGCATTGCCGATATCTACCTGCCCACAGGCAATATTGAACTGCCGCCCATCCAGCGACAGCGTGCGCGTCAGCCCCGTCACCGCATGTTTCGACATCGTGTAAGGCACCGAGCCATAGCGTGGCACATGCGCCGAAACAGACCCGTTGTTGATGATCCGCCCACCTTGCGGCGCTTGCCGCCGCATCAGGCCAAAAGCCGCGCGCGCACACAAGAACATCCCCGTGATGTTGATATTGCAAAGGTTCATCCAATCCTCGACCTTGATCTCGTCGATCATCGTCGATTTCAGACTTACACCCGCATTGTTGAACAAAGCATCAAGCCGTCCGAACTCTGCTTCCACTGCGGCAAATCCCGCCTCAACGGACGCCGCATCAGACACATCCATCTGAATAATCCGCGCATTGGCATGGCCGCCTGCTGTTTCCACCAGCGGCGCCTCTCGCCGTCCCGTCAGGACAACATGCCACCCCGCGGCCAAAAACGCCCGCGCCGTCACACGGCCCACGCCGCTGCCTGCCCCGGTGATCATGATCGTTTTCATCGCTGGTCTCCCCCTGCCCGCAGCAGCTGTCTCTTTGCGGGCCAGTCTTTCCGGCCCGCCCTTCTATCACAAGGTCAATTTGACGCGAAAAATCGCGCGCTTAGTGGTTATCGCGCGGCAATTTCTGCGCCACACGGCGATAAACCGTCGCCAATTCCAAACAGCCCCCATCGGAAAGCTGCCCCACATGCTGGCGATAAATCTCCTGCCATGGCGTCTGATGCTCGATCACAGGCGGCACCCATGCCGCCTTGCGCCCCGCCCATTCATCCTCCGGCACCAAAGCGTCCAAAGTGCAGGCATTGAGATCAAGCCGCACCCGATCCCCCGTCTTGAGATAGGCAAGCCCCCCCCCAACGACCGATTCCGGCGAGGCGTTCAGAATAGACGGGCTTTCCGAGGTGCCCGACTGGCGCCCATCCCCGACGGTGGGCAAATGCTGCACACCTGCCCGGATCAGCGCATCAGGCGGTTGCATATTCACCACCTCCGCCGAACCGGGATAGCCCACACAGCCCACCCCACGGATGAACAAGATACACTCCGCATCAATCTCCAAAGCCGGATCATTAAGACGGTCGTGATAATCCTCCGGCCCTTCAAACACGATGGCCCGCGCCTCATGAATACCTTCCGCTCCGGGCTTGAGCAAAAACCGCTCGCGGAAATCTTTTGAAATCACCGAGGTTTTCATCAAGGCCGAGTCAAAAAGATTGCCCGAAAGCACCAAGAACCCGGCATTCTCCCGCATAGGCGCGTCATAGCTCTTGATCACATCCGTGTCTTCGCTTTGCCAAGGCGCAAGGTTCTCGCCCATGGTCCGCCCCGTCGCCGTCATGGCCCCCTGATGAATGCGTCCGGCCTTGCGAAGCTCTCCCATAACCGCAGGCACCCCGCCCGCGCGGTAAAAGCTCTCGCCCAGATATGCGCCCGCAGGCTGCATATTCACCAAGAGCGGCACGTCAAACCCGACAGTCTGCCAATCCTTCACATGCAGCTCCACCCCGGCATGCCGTGCAATCGCCTGCAAATGCGGCGGCGCATTGGTCGATCCACCAATGGCCGAATTGACGACAATCGCGTTCTCAAAGGCTTCCCGCGTCAGAATATCCGAGGGTTTGAGGTCCTCATATACCATCTGCACCGCACGCTTGCCCGTCTCATAAGCCATCGCCATCCGCTCCCGGAACGGCGCAGGGATCGCGGAGTTGCCTGTCAAGGACATGCCCAGCGCTTCGGCCATTGCGTTCATCGTCGAGGCTGTCCCCATCGTGTTGCAATGCCCCAAGGACGGAGCCGAGGCACATACCCGGCTCATGAACTCTTCGTAGTCAATCTTTCCTTCGGCCAAAAGACGGCGCGATTCCCACACGATCGTCCCTGATCCGGCACGTTTGCCCTTCCACCACCCATCGAGCATTGGCCCGCCATTGAGCGCAATCGCCGGAATATCCACCGTCGCAGCCCCCATCAAAAGCGCAGGCGTGGTCTTGTCACAGCCCGTGCACAACACGACGCCGTCAAGGGGATAGCCATGCAAGACCTCAACCAAGCTGAGGTAAGTGAGGTTGCGATCCAGCGCAGCCGTCGGGCGCTTTCCCGTCTCCTGAATGGGGTGCACCGGAAATTCCATCGGCACCCCGCCCGCATCCCGGATTCCCGCCTTGATCCGGTCCATCAAGAAAACGTGGATCTTGTTGCAAGGCGCAATATCGGACCCTGTGTTGGCAATACCGATAATCGGCCGCTCGCTCTGGATTTCTTCGCGCGTATAGGCCTGATTCTGATAGCGCTCGACATAAAGCGCCGTCATGCCGGGATTGTTGGGGTTATCAAACCATTCTTGACTGCGGAACCGCTTGTTTGCACGTGTATCAGACATTACATTCCTTCCCAGCGCTCCCGGGCGCCGCCCTCTTTAAAATGGTATACCATCAGTCTGGTATACCAAAATCAAGCATAATCGCGCAGCCTCCAACCAAGAGCCGCAGGCGACAGCGGCAGCATGAGGGGGCTGCCTGCCCCCTCAAACTCCCCCGGGGATATTTTTTGCAAAGAGAAAGCCATCAGCCCCTCTGGCACTTCGACGAAAGGCACGGTAGCGACGCGCCATGCGTGCCTCTTTGACCTCCTATAGTGACCCAACCTTGCGTGCGGCGTTCTGGCGTGGCTGGTGGGCCTGTGCGCCGTTTGTCGTGGCGGCCGTGCCATTCGGTGTGCTTTTTGGAGTAGTTGCGCGAGATGCCGGGCTCGATTTGATCGAGACGATGGCGATGTCGGTCCTGGTCATTGCCGGCGCGTCGCAGTTCACCGCTCTTTCGCTTTTGCAAGAGAATGCCTCCGCCTTTTTAGCGCTTTTTGCCGCTTTGGCGGTCAATCTGCGAATGGCGATGTATTCCGCAGCGCTCGTGCCGCATTTAGGCCATGCGCCGATCTGGCAGCGGGCGCTGATGGCATATCTCATGGTGGATCAGGCCTATGCCGTGGCGGGACGAGAGTTTGAAGACAACCCCGCCATGAGCAAGGGCGAGAAGGTGGCGTTTTATTTCGGAGCAATGCTGCTGATCTGCCCGCTTTGGTATGGCGCGACACTGACTGGGGCTTTGATCGGAGAATCGATCCCGGCCACCTGGTCTCTCGATTTCGCTGCACCGGTTTGCTTTATCGCGCTGATTGCGCCGATGCTGCGGAGCTTGCCACATATTTTGGCCGCCTTCACCTCTGTGGTGTTTGCGATGCTCTTTGCGCCCCTGCCCACGGGTGTGGGGCTGCTCCTGGCGGCCTTTGTGGCCATGCTGGTCGGTGCCGAGACCGAGCGGCGCATCGCGCAGCGCAGGACACCGGCATGACACTTGATCCTGTCAGCTTTTGGTCCCTCACCGCCGCACTCGGCATCGGCACCTTTTTGATCCGCTTTTCGTTCTTGGGCTTTCTCGGACGGCGCCAATTGCCTGATTGGGCGATGCGCCATCTGAAATATGTGGGCGTCGCGGTGTTGCCCGCCATGGTGACACCGATGGTGCTTTGGCCCTCTGCCACAGGTGGCGAGGTAGACCCGGTTCGATTGATCGCAGCGGCGGCGGCGTTTATTGTCGGATTGCGGTTTTCAGTCATCGGCGCGATTGGGGCAGGCATGGGCACGCTTTGGCTATTGCAGGCCGTGCTCTAGTCGTCAGAGGCTTGCCGTGATCCCGCCATCAACAAAGAGCGTGTGCCCGTTCACAAAGCTGGACGCATCTGACGCCAGAAAAACTGCCGCCCCGACCAGCTCTTCGACGCGCCCCCAGCGCCCTTGAGGTGTGCGCTTGGCCAGCCACTCCGAGAAGGCCGGGTCAGCCACAAGCGCGGCGTTTAGCGGCGTCTCGAAATACCCCGGCGCTATGGCATTGCAATTGAGACCATATTTTGCCCAATCAGTCGCCATGCCTTTGGTAAGATTGGCCACGGCCCCTTTGGTCGCCGTGTAGGGCGCTATGCCGGGCCGGGCGAGTGCGGTCTGTACCGACGCGATATTGAGGATCTTGCCACGCCCGCGCCCGATCATGTGCCGCGCCACAGCCTGCCCCACAAAAAACGCCGAATAGACGTTGGTTTTCATCAACCGATCAAAGGCCTCCTCGGGGAAATCCTCCAAAGGGCCGCGATGCTGCATGCCGGCGTTATTTACCAAGATGTCGATGGCGCGCCCCTCGGTTTCCATCTGGTCCACCGCAGCCCGCACGCCTGCGCCATCGGTTACGTCAAACACGCTCGTCTCGACATTTGCGCCCTGCTCTCTCAAAGCCGCTGCTGCCGCTTCAAGTCGGCGCGCATCGCGCGCATTGAGCACGACAGTCGCCCCAGCGGCCGCCAGCCCTCGGGCCAAAGCATAGCCGATGCCCATCGAAGCCCCTGTGATCAACGCCCGCCGCCCCGTCAGATCGAAAAGTGTCATCGCTCTCCCTTTCAGCTGCGGTTGACAATCCCGCAGCCCTCGCCCCATTCTCTTTGGAAATGGTATACCATTTCCGCCGGGGTGCAACCCGGCTGCATCGGGGAGGATGGTGAGGCGATGAAAGCACTCTATGCCTATGGCGCGAAAGACCTGCGGCTCGAAGACTGCAATGCGCCAGAGCCTGGGAAGGGCGAAGTGTCAATCGCCCTACTTCGTGGCGGGATTTGCGGCTCGGACCTGCACTATTTCAATCATGGGGGCTTTGGCACTGTGCGCCTCAAGCAACCAATGATCCTTGGCCATGAGGTGTCAGGCCGCGTCACGGCTCTGGGCGCAGGCGTTGTTGATCTGGCCATTGGCGATCTTGTTGCGGTCTCGCCCTCCCGCCCTTGCGGTGACTGCGGCGAATGCCTGCGCGGATTGCCCAATCACTGCCTCAACATGCGGTTCTACGGCTCTGCAATGCCCTTCCCCCATATTCAGGGCGCGTTTCGCGAAGCGCTTATTGCCGATGCCCGCCAATGCGTGCTGGCCAATGGCCTCACCGCCTCTGAGGCGGCAATGGCCGAACCACTCGCCGTCTGCCTTCATGCTGTGCGCCAAGCGGGCGGATTGACCGGAACGCGCGTGCTTGTCACAGGCTGCGGGCCGATTGGCGTTCTGACGATATGCGCGGCCCGCCGTGCTGGCGCCGCCGAGATCATCGCCACCGATATTTCCGACCGTGCCTTGGACTATGCCCGAAGCGCCGGGGCCGATGTCACCGTCAACACCGCAAACACTCCAGACGCGCTGGCGCCCTATCAACGCGCCAAAGGCTGCGTTGATGTGCTCTTTGAATGCTCTGGTGCCGAACCTGCCCTGCGCGCGGCGATCCCGGCGCTGCGCCCACGGGGACAGATCGTGCAACTGGGCCTTTCTGGCGATATGACACTCCCGATGATGGCCATCACCGCCAAGGAACTCCGCCTTACAGGCTCCTTCCGCTTCCACGAGGAATTTGCCACCGCCGTGACCTTGATGCTCAAAGGCCTGATCGACGTGAAACCACTGCTCACCCATACGTTCCCGCTGGCGGATTACGCCGCGGCCTTCGCCACCGCCGCCGACCGCGCGCAATCGATGAAGGTGCATCTGACCTTCGCTGACGCATGACCCCAGAGATTATCACAGGGGGCCTCACCTTTGCCGCCGCGGTCGTGCTCTTGATCATCACGCCGGGGCCAGGGGTGCTTTCGACGGCTGGCGTTGGCTCGGCCTTTGGCTTTCGGGCGGGGCTGCGCTATGTGGCGGGTCTCTTTATCGGCACAAATCTTGTGACCTTTGCCGTCATCTCGGGATTGGCGGCCATCGTGCTGTCCCTGCCTTGGCTGCGGTACGTGCTCATGGCGGCCTCCACAGGCTACCTGCTTTTTCTGGCGTCAAAAATCGCCTTTGCCGGCGCCCGCATTGCCTTCATCGAAACGCAAAACGCGCCGGGCCTGCGCGCCGGTGTCTTTCTGCAAATGGTCAATCCCAAGGCCTATGCGGTCAATTCGGCGCTGATCACCGGGTTTCCCTTCTGGGCTGGAAATCTTGCCGGGGAAACTGCGCTCAAGCTGTTGATCATGAACGCAATCTGGATTCCCATTCACTTGGGCTGGCTCTGGGCGGGCGTCGCGCTGCGCCGCCTCAACCTCGCCCCGCGCACCCAGCGCCGCATCAATATCGTGATGGCCTGTGCCCTTCTCGGCGTCGTCGCCCTTTCGGTCTGGAGTGCTTTGGCGTGACACACACCGCCCCGATACACCCTCGCCGCGCCAAACGCGCTTCAGCATCTTGGCTGCTCCCCTATATCTGCAACAGACGGGTCGACGAATGATGAAATCTCCCTCTGGTGTCTGGCCCGTAGCCCCGACCCCATTTCATGACGATGGCAGCCTTGATCTCGACGGGATGAAACGCGCACTCGATTGCATGGTGGATCAAGGGGTTGATGGCATCTGCATCCTTGCCAATTTCTCCGAGCAATTCCTGATCTCAGACGCCGAACGCGCCATTCTGACCCGCCTTTGCCTTGAACATATCGCAGGCCGCGTGCCCGTCATCGTCACGATTTCACATTTCGCCACCCCTCTTGTGGTCGCGCGCGCCCATGAAGCAAAGGCATTGGGGGCCTCCGCCGTCATGATGATGCCGCCCTATCACGGCGCACTCCTCAAAGGCACGCCAGAGCAAACCTTTGAACAATTCCGCGCCGTTGGGGCCGTCGGCATTCCAATCATGCTGCAAGACGCGCCGCTCTCGGGCGTCGATCTGCCCGTGGCGCTTCTGGCGCGGATGGCGCGCGAGATCGAGATGCTGACGCTTTTCAAAATCGAATGTGCGGGCACCGCATCCAAACTTCGCGCATTGCTGGCCGAAGCAGGCACGGCCATCGAAGGGCCTTTTGACGGAGAAGAAGGCATTTCGCTTCTGGCCGATCTCGACGCAGGCGCACGCGGCTGCATGACCTCTGCGATGATCCCCGACCTTATCGGCCCTGTGGTGCGGCACTGGCTCGCAGGCGCACAGGACAAAGCTGCAGCGGGCTATGCCCGGATCTTGCCCGCCATCAACCACGAAAACCGCCAATGCGGCTTTCGCGCCGCCAAGGTTGCCATGGTTGCGGGCGGCGTGTTCCACTCCGCCTACTGCCGCCATCCCATCGCTCCCCTGCCCGCCCCCACAGCAACAATGCTGCTCAACCTCTTGGCCCCGCTCGACCCCGTCGTGCTGAAATGGGGGAAGTGAAATGAACCCGACCGCATTTTCCGCCGGCACTTTCATTGGCCGCCTCTGGCGTCCCGGCATCGGCCCATCCGTCGTTACACTCCGCGCAGGTCATCTCCATGATGTCACCTGCCCCGCCGTGCCGACGCTCTCGGCCTTGCTGGAGCTGCACGATCCCGTTGGCTGGCTCCGAGAAACCCCCGGCGAAGCAGTCTGCGCCCTTGCAGATCTCTCGCCGACGGACGACCCCGAAGCCCTCCGCCTGCTCGCCCCCGCCGATCTGCAAGCCATCAAAGCCGCAGGCGTGACGTTTGCCCGCTCCATGCTCGAGCGGGTTATCGAGGAACGCGCCGGAGGCGACCTCACCCGCGCCGAAGAAATCCGCACCAAAGTTCAAGCCATGATCGGCGACAGCCTGCGCGGTCTGGTCCCCGGATCAGAAAAGGCCATGCAAGTCAAAGCTTTGCTGCAAGCCGAAGGCATGTGGTCGCAATATCTGGAAGTCGGCATTGGCCCCGACGCCGAAGTGTTTTCCAAATGCCAACCCATGGCCGCTGTTGGCTGGGGCGCCACGGTTGGCCTGCATCCCATCAGCCAATGGAACAACCCCGAACCAGAGATCGTCCTCGCCGTCTCGTCCAAAGGCCATATTCTCGGGGCGACCTTGGGCAATGACGTCAACCTGCGGGACGTAGAAGGCCGCTCGGCGCTCCTACTGTCCAAAGCCAAAGACAATAATGCCAGTTGCGCCATCGGCCCGTTCATCCGCCTCTTTGATGAAACCTATTCCCTCGACACCGCCCGCGCCGCCGAACTCACCCTTACAGTCACGGGCACCGATGGCTTCACCCTCACGGGCCGCTCGTCGATGCAGGAAATCTCGCGCGATCCGGCTGATATCGTCAAACAGACCATTGGTCGCCACCACCAATATCCCGACGGCTTCTTGCTGTTTCTCGGCACGCTCTTTGCCCCAACCGAAGACCGCGACGCCCCGGGCCAAGGCTTCACCCACCATCTCGGCGATCACGTGACCATCGCCGAGCCCCACTTGGGCGCTTTGGAAAACACGGTGCGCCTGTCCACCGAAGCCCCGGAATGGACCTTTGGCACAGGGGCCTTGATGCGAAACCTTGCCGCCCGAGGCCTCTTGTGAGCCGCTTCCTCGCCCTTGGCGAATGTATGGTCGAGCTCTCGGACGCAGGCGATGGCCTCTATCGGCGCGGCTTTGCTGGCGATACCTTCAATGCCGCATGGTATGCCCGCCAATTGCTGCCGAAACACTGGAACGTCGGATTTGGCTCGGTGATCGGCTCCGATGCCGCCTCCGATGAAATGGCCGCCTTCATAGAGGCCCAAGGCATCGACACCACCGCTCTGCGCCGCCACCCAAGCCGCACCGTCGGTCTCTATATGATTTCTCTGAACGCAGGCGAACGCAGCTTTTCTTACTGGCGCAGCCAATCAGCCGCCAAAACCCTTGCCGATGATCCAGCATGGCTTGAGGCAATCGTAAAAGACCACCATACGCTGCACTTTTCGGCCATCACCCTTGCCATCTTGCCGCCCGCAGGGCGCGAGACCCTTTGCGCTGTCCTCACCTGCGCCCGCGACGCCGGCGCCACCGTTGCCTTCGATACCAACCTGCGCCCCCGACTCTGGGAAAGCACCGACGCAATGCGCGCAGGCGTCACACTGGGCGCGCGCGCCGCATCCATCGTGCTCCCCTCCTTCGACGAAGACGCGCCGCTCTTTGGCGACACCTCCCCCGAGATCACCCGCGACCGCTACGCCAACTTGGGCGCGCAGATCGTCGCCGTCAAACAAGGCGCAGGCGCCGTGCACTTGTGGGATGGGAAAAGCAGCGATAAACATACGCCTCCGAATGTTCTAAATCCTGTCGACACCACAGCAGCTGGCGACAGCTTCGCCGGGGCGTTTCTGGCTGGGCTGGCCATGAACCAAACCGCAACAGAGGCCGCGCGCAGAGCAATCCACCTCGCCTCCAACGTCATTCAATTTCGCGGCGCGCTGGTGCCTGCCGCCCTTTCGGGAGTTTCCAGATGAATATCGTCATCCTCGGCGGCGGCGGCGTCGTCGGCCAAAAACTCGCGCAAAACCTCTGCGCGCGCGGCCACTTCAAAGGCAAATCCATCACGCGCATCACACTGGCAGATATTGTCATGCCCCCAGCCACCGCAGGCTGCGACACGATGATCTGCGACATCACCAATCCCGCGTCTGTCGCCGCCGCCATTCCGGCAGGCACCGATGTGATCTACCTCTTGGCCGCCATCGTCTCCGCCCATGCAGAGGCCGAGTTTGAGGCAGGCATGCAGATCAACCTGCAAGGCACAATGGCCGTGCTCGAGCGCGCCCGTGCCTTGGGCACCAAACCCACACTGGTTTTCTCCTCCTCCATCGCCGTCTTCGGCGGCGAGGCCCCGAACCCGATCACCGACCACGTGGTCCTCAACCCCCAAACGTCCTATGGCACCCAAAAAGCCATTGGCGAAATGCTGGTGCAGGACTATGCCCGCAAAGGCTTCATCGATGGCCGCGCCTTCCGCCTGCCCACTATTTCAATGCGCCCCGGCAAACCAAACCGCGCGGCCTCGTCCTTCATGTCCTCAATCCTGCGCGAGCCGTTGAACGGCCAAGAGGCGATCTGCCCAGTCGGACCAGAGTTTCCACATTTTTACCTCTCGCCGCGGATGTGCGCTGAAAATCTCGTGCGCGGCGCCGAAGTGGCCGAGGAAAAGCTTGGCCAAAACCGCGCCATGATCATGCCGGGCCGGATATGGACCATTCAGCAACTGATTGATGCGATGACAGCCGTCGCAGGCCCCGGTCCCGCCAAGCTGATCCGCTGGGAAAGCCAGCCCGAGATCGAGCGCATTGTCATGGGGTGGCGCTGGGACATTCGCGCAGGCAAGTCATTGGAATTGGGCCTCGAAGCCGATGAGAGTTTCCAAGACAATATCCGCTATTATCTCGAAGACGACCTGCCGCGCGCCTGAACCGGGCTGCACTTGGGGCACCCCGCCATGCCCTTTGCCGCGACAGGTGTTGAAATATTTTGCAACGCCCAAGGTCAGGCGCTTGACCAGCCGCGTTTAGGCTGCGCCAATCTCGCACATGCGACGCGTGATTGTATGTCTGTTGATCTGGCTCGGTGTGACAGGCTGTGCGCGGCCCTTGTCAGACAATGAGCGCGCGTTTCTGGCAGGACTGCACGGCCCATCCTTTGCCCAGACGAGCACTCGATTGTCGGGCAATCTGGCCGTGACCCCTTATCTGAACAGCCGCAAACCGCGCCCTCGGGTCACCTGTGTCGAGCGGGTCTATCCGCCCGTCACCGAAGGGCGGGTTTGGGTGGCCCCCGCAGCAATGGCAGGGTTTCACACGGTGTGGTTTCGCCGCGATATCTATCGCAAGGATTTTCTGGCTGGCTGGCCCGACGCGATGGACTTGGACCGCGCCATGCTCTTTGCCCATGAGATGACCCATATCTGGCAATGGCAGGAACGGGCACGCACGGGCTATTCGCCTTTGAAAGGCGCCCTAGAGCATGTCACCTCAGACGATCCCTATCTGTTCGATCCCGAAACCCAAGCCGAGTTTCTCGCCTTTGGCTACGAGCAGCAGGCCTCGATTGTAGAAGAGTTTGTCTGCTGTCGCGCCTTGGCCCCCGACGCGCCGCGCACCCATCGTTTGCGCGCCATGTTGGCACAGGTCATGGATGTGCCGCCTTTGGGGTCCGCCCCCCGCCCCCAAGTGCAATTGCCTTGGGCGGGCGCAACCCGCGCAGGGATCTGCGATTAGCGCTGGATCGTTTCGAGATAGGCCAGCAATGCGGCCAGAGGGCGCGGCACCGGGCTTGGCTGATTGCCGCCCACATCCACGGGCACTGTGGCACCACGCAACAGCAGGCCGAACTCCGGCATCTGGGCGTCTTTGGGTTGCTTGGTATAGCCGTCGATCTTTGACAGCACCGCTGCACGCGGAAACGTATCGCCCGCGCGCCGGGTGATCTTTGTCAAATCACTGGGTTTGGGCGAGAGACCCGCCGCAATCGGCCCATCCCCGCGCGCCAAGGGCCCATGGCATATCGCGCAATTCTCCGCATAAAGCGCCGCTCCCTCGCTGGCCTCGGGCATTTCCTGTTCTACGCAAGCGGCTAGCGCGCAAAGCGTTGTGGCCAGCAGAGCAAAGCGGGTGCAGAAAGTCATTCGATCGTCTCCATTTCAGGTCAGGCCTTGGCAAGCCTTCGGGCAAGTGAGCCACGCGCGCCCGCCCATAGCAAGGGGCCGTGACCGGGCAAAAGGGGAGTTCGGCGCAGATCACTCGGTTTGTTGGATAGCTTCCAGATAGGCCACGATCTGCACCAACGCCTTTGACGTCAGCACCTCCGTGCCATCCTCGGCCTGCACCCGCACCATCGGCCCGTCCAACAGCGGGCCAAACTCCGGCATCACTCTGATATTGTAGCGATCAGGATAGCCGTGGATCCAAGCCATCGCATGATCTTTGGGGAAAACCCCGTCATTTCGCGCCGCGAGCCTTGTCAAATCCGCAGGGGCCACGGGCAATTCCGCCGCAACCGCGCCGTCACCGTCGCCATTTTGCCCATGGCATCCGGCGCATAGCGCATCATAAAGCTCCGCGCCCGGCGGCATCGGTGCCGCGCAGCCCGCCACCGCAACACATCCCAAGACACTTAGGATAACCCGCATCACCCCCTCCTTCGTCCCTTCGCTGCACCGATCATGTCAGAGCCCTGATCCACCCGTCTTGATCTGGATCAGTGCTGCATGGACAAGGGCACATATTGCCGCCATCTTGCCGTCAGTCCGCCTCGGAGAATGTCATGACATCGCCCTCCCCCCTCACCAAAGACGACGCGCAGCGCTGGTTGGCCGATGCCTTTGCGCCATGGGTGCAGGCTCTTGATCTCACGATCGCCGAAATTGGCCCCGAACGGGCGGTTCTCACCATGCCAATTACCCCCGATCTGGCGCGGATGGGGGGCATTGTGTCGGGCCAAGCCTTGGCTGCCATGGCCGACACCGCGATGGTCTTTGCCTGCGCGGGTTATTTCGGCGAAATGCGCCCCATAGCCACCACCACGCTCGACACCCACTTCCTGCGCCCCGGACGCGGCACGATGATCCGCTGCGAAGCAGAAGTCGTGCGCGCAGGCAAGGCGCTGATCTTCACCCGCGCCACCCTCATTGCACTCCCCGAGGAAAAGGCCACGGCAACCGCCACCGCCACTTTCTTTGCCGCCTAACCCATCATCGCCGCAGGAGCCCCCATGCCCCAAACCACCACCTACGCTCTCGTGATGTTCGCCGCAGGCATGGGCATCCCCCTCCTCGCGGCCCTCAATGCGGCCTTGGGCCGCCATATCGGCGCGCCTGCTGCGGCCTCAGTCGTGCTCTTTGCCGTGGCCACGCTGGCCGCACTGACCGTCACACTTCTTACCCGCCAATCGGGCGCCCTTGGCTCCATCCCCTTTGTGCCAAAACACACGCTTCTCGCCGGGCTCTTTGTGGCCTTCTATGTGCTCTCCATCACATGGATCGCGCCCAAATTCGGCATCGGCAATGCGGTGTTCTTCGTGCTCTTGGGCCAGCTCGTCTCGGCCTCGGTGATTGATCACTTCGGCCTCTTCGGCGCGCGCCTGACCCCCTTCACCCTCACGCGTGGCTTGGGCGTGGCCTTGATGGCCGCAGGCGTGTTTGTCACTCAAAAAGTCTGACGCAGCAATCGCTTACGATCCGTCCGTCCGCCCGCGCCGATCCATCCTCAGCGCAGCATAAAGCACATGCGTCCGCCACCGCCCGTTGATCTCAAGATAGCTCTGCGCCACGCCCTCATATTTGAAGCCGCTCTTTTCCAACACCCCACGCGACGGCGCATTCTCAGGCAGGCACGCGGCCTCCAGACGGCTCAAATCAAGCACATGAAACGCATGATGCACCACGGCCAGCAGCGCCTCTCGCATATAGCCTTGCCGGGCATAGTCCCCACCAATCCAATAGCCCAGCGTCCCTGCCTTTGCAGGCCCCCGCCGGATATTGTCCAGCGTGATCCCCCCCAACAGGCGGTCATCCTCCCGACGGATCAAGGCCAAAGGCATCGCCGAGCCCTGTGCGACCGAGCGCTGCCCCCAATAAACCCGGTTGGTAAACCCCTTACGCGTCAGATGGTCTTCGGCCCATTTCGGTTCCCAAGGCATCAAGAAATCGGCACTCGCACGCCGCAAACCAGACCATGCCGTATGGTCGGAATGCGTGAGCAATCGCAGCGTCAACCGCTCGGTTTCAATCCGCACCTTGCGCCGGGACAGAAACATCAGGCCACCCGTTGCTCCTGCAATGCGGCAAGGGTCGGCGCTTTGCGAACCGGACCATAAAGCGCCAATGCCAATGCCGCCTTCGACGCCATTTCTTCGCCATGCGCGCGCACATCCGCCACGCTCACCGCGTCGATCTTCTCGACCATCTCCGACAGGTCTGGCACCCGGTCCCAAACCTGCACCATCCGCGCCAGTCGCTCCGCACGCGACGACGGGCTCTCCAGACCCATTAACATCCCGGCCTTGATTTGCGCCTGCGCCCGGCGCACCTCCGCCTCCGACATGTCTTCAGCGGCCCGCTTCATCTCGTCTACGGTGATCCGCATCAAATCGCCCAGATCGCCCGCCGAAGTGCCCGCATAGATCGTCATCATGCCTGTGTCATCATAGGCCCCGGTTTGCGACCAGATCGAATAGCACAGCCCCCGCTTTTCGCGGATCTCTTGGAACAGGCGTGACGACATACCCCCGCCCAATGCGCCCGAATAGATCTGCGCCGTGTAAACCTCGGCATTGCGATAGGCAGGGCCCTCAAAGGCCATAGCCACATGCGCTTGCTCAAGCTTTTTGACGTGCCGCGCTTCACCACCCACAAACGTCGCTGGCGCGAATTTTGGCGCAGCAATCGGCGCGAGATGGCCAAAAAGCTGCTCGGCTGCGCGCATCAGCGCGTCATGATCCACTGCCCCCGCCGCGGCCAGCGTCAACTGGCCGGGGCCGTAATGCTCGGCGACAAAGCCGCGAAAATCCGTGGCCTGAAACGCGCCCACGCGCTCCTCTGGCCCCAAGATCGTGCGCCCGATCGGCTGATCGGGATAGGCCGCTTCCTGCAACCAATCGAAAATGATGTCATCGGGCGTGTCATAGGCTTGGCCGATTTCTTGCAAAATCACCCCGCGCTCCACCTCGATTTCCGCCGGATCAAACGCCGGATTGAGCACGATATCCGCGATCACATCCAAGGCCAGCGGCACATCAGCCTGCAACACCCGCGCGTAATAAGCCGTGCTTTCGCGGCTGGTATAGGCGTTCAGATAGCCGCCCACATCTTCGATCTCTTCAGCAATCTGCAAGGCGCTGCGCCGCGCCGTGCCCTTGAAGGCCATATGCTCCAAGAAATGCGCGATGCCGTTTTGCTCGGGCCGCTCATCGCGCGCACCGGCTTCAACCCAGATACCAATCGAGGCCGATTGCAGCCCCGGCATATGCTCTGACACCACGCGAAACCCGTTTGCCAGCCTGTCTAGACGAACCGTCACTTGCGCCGATGCTCCCGCACATGCGCTTCCAGCGCGCTCAAATCATTGCTCAATCGCGTCACCCGTTCGGGGCGCTCGAAAAGGTCTGCCATATGCGGCGGCAGGCCGGGACGAATGCCGCTGGCCGCTTCCACCGCATCGGGAAATTTCGCCGGATGCGCGGTGGCGAGTGTGATCATCGGCACACCTTGCACGCGCTGCTCCTCTGCTACCTTCACCCCAACCGCCGTATGCGGGCACAGCAATTCAGCGGCGTTCTTTAGCGTGGCTGTGATCGTGGCACTCGTTTCCGCCTCCGAGCATCGCCCGGAATCAAACGCCCCAGCCAATGCCGCCTTCACCCCCTGCGAGAGCGTGAAACCGCCCGCCTTCAACTCCTCCATCAACCCCGCCACGGCCGCCCCGTCCTTGCCATAGGCAAAGTAAAGCGCGCGCTCAAAATTCGAGGAAACCTGAATATCCATTGACGGGCTGATCGACGGTTGCACCCCATCAGGAATATAGGCCCCAGTCGACAAGCAGCGGTGCAAGATATCATTTTGGTTTGTCGCCACCACCAGCCGCTCTATCGGCAGCCCCATCTGCTTGGCGATATACCCTGCAAACACATCTCCGAAATTGCCCGTCGGCACTGTGAAACTCACCTTGCGACCCGGTGCGCCCAAAGACACCGCAGCGGAGAAATAATAGACCACCTGCGCCAAAACCCGCGCCCAGTTGATCGAGTTCACCCCCGCCAGCCCCACTTCGTCACGGAAGGCAAAATCGTTGAACATATCCTTTACCCGCGCCTGCGCGTCGTCAAAGGTGCCATCAATCGCCACGGCATGCACATTGGCCTCCGAAGGCGTGGTCATCTGGCGGCGCTGCACATCGGAAACCCGCCCATGCGGATAAAGGATGAACACATCCACATTCTCAAGCCCGCGAAACGCCTCCATCGCCGCCGACCCGGTATCCCCCGACGTCGCCCCAACGATGGTGATCCGCTTGCCCGACTTCGTCAGCGACGCCTGCATCATCTGCCCGATGAGCTGCATGGCGAAATCCTTGAACGCCAACGTCGGCCCGTGGAACAGCTCCAACAGGAAATGCCCCGGCGCCAATTGCTTCAGCGGCGCCTTCGCCGCATGGGCAAAGCCCGCATAGGACCGCGCCAAAATCTCCCGGAATTCCTCTGCGGTGAACGCCCCCCCAAGGAACGGCCACATCACCTGAAACGCCACCTCCTCATAAGGCAGGCCCTCAAGCGCCGCGATCTGCGCTGTCGTCATCACCGGAATGCTCTCGGGCAGGTAAAGCCCTCCATCTCGGGCCAAGCCCGTCATCATCGCTTCTTCAAATGACAACACGGGCGCCCGGCCTCGCGTGGATACGTATTTCATTCTCAGCCTTTCGCAGTCCGCCGATTGCGCCACAGGAAGTATCCGGTCATCGCCGCCCACACAACGGCCAAACCGAACCATTGCACCGCATAACCGAAGTGATCGTTGGGAATATGCGTCGTGTCCACGGGCAGCGGCGCAATCCCCGCCTCCCCCGGCTCCACGCGGCGCGCCACCACAAGCACAGGCTCGGTTCCCAAAACCTCTGCCATCCGCATCACATCACGGGCAAACCAGATATTCTTTGCCTCATCATTTGGCGGGGTCGCACTCACGCGCTCGTCCGGGAAATGCACGTTCCCCACCACGCGCATCTCTCCTCCCAGAGGAATCGCCCCTTCAATCCGCACAAAGCCGCGATCAAGCAGCACACGCCGCCCCTCCCGTGTCTCGAACGCCGACACCACCAGATAGCCCGCGCCCACCTGCTTTTGACTGACCAGAACCCGCAGCGCCTCTGGCCCCACCCGCCCCGTCATCTCCACTGGCAAATACCGCTCAGCAGGTGTGATTTCCCCCGGCAAGGCGATCGGGTCTGCCTGAATATGCGCCTCAATATCGGCGATCACGCCCTCTTTCCACGCCAGCCGCTGCATCTGCCATATCCCAAGGCTTCCCAGCACGGCCACTCCGACAATCCCGAACACCAAAGGCAATATCCACCGCATCTCGTCGCTCCAAACCTGTGCCGCCCAAGGAAAAAGGCGCGCGAAACCCCGCGCGCCCCTCATTGTTTTCCGTCACTCTCAAAGGCGCTTGATCAGCCGCCCCAGATGTAGACTGCCGCGAAGAGGAACAGCCACACCACGTCCACGAAGTGCCAGTACCAAGCCGCCGCTTCAAAACCGACATGGCGCTCTGGGGTGAAATGCCCACGTTGCGCCCGGATCAAGCAGACGAACAGAAAGATCGTTCCGACGAGCACGTGGAAACCGTGGAACCCGGTCGCCATAAAGAAGTTCGCGCCATAGATGTTGCCCGAGAAGCCAAAGGCCGCATGGCTATATTCGTAGATCTGGAACACGGTGAAAATCGCGCCCAAAACGATCGCCAGGATCAAGCCGTTTTTCAGGTCTTTGCGGTTATTCTCATGCACCAGCGCATGGTGCGCCCACGTGGCTGCCGCACCCGAGCACAGCAGGATCAACGTGTTGATCAGCGGCAGGTGCCACGGGTCAAAGGTCTCGATGCCTGCGGGCGGCCAGACGCCGTCCACCAAAGGCGACGAACCATCGGGGTTCATCGGATACATCGCGTGCTTGAAGAACGACCAGAACCACGCCGAGAAGAACATGACTTCCGACATGATGAACAGGATGAACCCGTAACGCAGACCGATCTGCACCACTTTGGTGTGATCCCCCACATGGCTTTCCTTCACCACGTCCGCCCACCAGCCGAACATGACGTAAAGCACGCCAACAAAGCCCGCGAGCAAAACCCAAGGTCCGCTGTCATGGAAAAAAAGCACCGCGCCGAACAGCATGATAAAGCCCGCCAGCGCGCCCAGAAGCGGCCAGAGCGACGGTGCCAGAATGTGGTAATCGTGGTTTTTTGCGTGCGCCATGGTTCCCTCGTGGCCTTTCCCGATCTTAAAGTCAGTTTACTTGTTTCGCGGCTTCCGACGCCAGCCCTGCGGCCTTCTCCGGAAGATCGATTTCATAAAATGTATACGACAGCGTGATCGTATGCACGTATTTCGCGTCGCGATCCGTCACTATTGCTGGATCGACATAGAATGTCACAGGCATCTGAACCCGCTCACCGGGTTGCAGCACCTGCTCTTCAAAGCAGAAACATTGGATCTTGGTAAAAAAAA